>Ga0326760_1000345_pt1 | contig 26158 bp, 35 predicted proteins | sample GCREP_S_FD_207668 | JGI IMG/M metagenome (GOLD analysis project Ga0326760, IMG submission 207668) | Hot spring sediment microbial communities from Geyser Creek Basin, Yellowstone National Park, WY, United States - GCR.EP_S | ecosystem: Environmental > Aquatic > Thermal springs > Near-boiling... | reverse complement strand
CGATAGGCCCCGAGGAGGTAGACGCCGCAGCATCTGTGGGACGCATAGAGGCTCTGCTGGTGCTTGATGTATATATCAAGGAGTCTCCGGAACGTGCCTGGCGACTTATCTCGCAGGTATACAAGACGAGGGGAAGGGTGTACATAATACGGGAGGATACAGAAATAGGCGCTGGGCTCAGGGCCATGGGCAACGTCGCCGCACTGCTGAGGTGGTGAACCTAGAAAGAAAAACCCACGGAAAAAAGGGGAGATTTCTAGAGAGGAGACTCACCGATCCGTCTCCTCTAGCCACTTCTCTATGGCGTCTGCGAGTTCGGCGTAGCGCTTGAAGCCGTCTAGGTGCTCCCTACCAATAGGCGCATAAACCTCGCTGCATCTTCGCCGGTGGCAATTATGCGGTAGTATGTGCCCTTCTTTGGATACGGCTTTAGGTAGATTCTCACCTCGTTGGGCAGAATTTCGCTTGTCACATAATATATGCCCCTGTACGCATACAACTGCACTTTAAACTTCATCTCGTTAGGCAGAAGTTCGTTCAACAACCGTAGCGCGGCGAGATGCAGAAACGCGGCGCCGCCTCCCAGCTCACCTCCGATAGTCAGCGCGACCTCATCCGGCCCCATAGAGTCCTTTATCGCTGCGCCGATCATCTCTCTGGAGTACAACAAGGCCTCATCCTTGGGATATTTGCCTCTGAGAGCCTTGTCCAACATAATAAGCATCAGGGCGGGGGCGATAAACCTCTTGGCCACATCATCTTTCGCGCAGTCCTTAGCGAGGCAGTACGCGTCGTCGAGGACGGCGATGATCTCCCAAACATTCGTCGCACGCGGAACAATTTCGAGGATGTCCCAAAACCATCTCTTGACCCTCTTAACGCCATCCCTATCGCTGAGGCCGACCCCGATGATCCAAAACTCTGCCATAATCTTCTTTACATCTTCCTTGAGGTCGCTGGCGAGCTTTCTCGCCAGCTTGTCAAGACGCTTTTTTAGACGTCTCCCATACTCCTCCGGACAATCGATACGCAACTCAAGATCCTCTGTGAATTCGCCGCTACATCTCTCTGCGCTCTCTATAATCAGCTCTGCAAACTCATCTGCGTATTTGCCGGTTATCTTCCCACTGCTTAGGGTCTCCACGGCTTTGGCTAGCCTTCTGGCTCTTTCCTCCCGCCACCTGCCGTCGTCTAGCCCCTTCCTAGCCTTGATAAAGCGGACGAAAAGCGCGAGCTCCTCCAGCATCTTTTCGAGGAGTTTTATCCTCTCCACCTCGTCTGCCTCCTCGTGGCCTACTATCCAAGGCCTCACCGCGTCGGCCAGTTCCTTTGCCCTCCCCAAAACCCAGCTCCAGTCTATGGCGTCTACCAGCTCCCGCCAGCTTTTGACGGGGCGGCCGAGGAGAGACCTCACCCATTTACTCTCGGCAACTATGCGGTCATCCTCCTCTCTGGGTACGGACAGGTAGAACACAACGTCATCTACACTGCTGTGATCCCCTTTGCGGCATCCCGCATACTCTACAGCGTCAGCTGATTTTATAAATCTTGACGCCATTAGGATGGCATATTTATTTATAACAATTGCCAGCATTATCTTGATTATTATTGATACTTGTATTAGAGGTTGCGGATTGGCTAGGTGATGGGCCCTCGCCCTGATGGACGGGGCCGCGAGGAGGAAGGCCGTCGAGAGGGCTAGGCGCTTCAGGTTCTGCCGGGATTAAGACCCATTTCCCCCTCCCTCCCTTTCCTCTGGCCGCGGGCTCTCGGGGCACTCTTCAGACCCTTTAACTTCTCCAACGCCCTGGCTAAGTCGAAGCGGGGGTCGACCTCGACGTCTTTAGGCCGCCGGCTGGCAAGAATCCGTGGGCGGCGGCGTTGTGGCTGGCGTCGTTTAAGAAGCCGCTTATCTCCCAAGTCTACAAGACGAAAGGAAAGATATTCATACTGCAGGAAGAGACTGAGGCAGGTGCAGGTCTTAAGGCTATGGGCAACGTAGCCGCGTTGCTGAGGTGGTAATAGTTTCCCTTCAGCGTTGGTGTTAGGGAATACAGACGTCTTTATTCTGTCCCCCGCGGCGTTGGTTGCTCCAGTCCTCTATCGCCTCTCTAAGCTCTTCGTACCGCGCCAGGGCGTCTATGTGTCTTCCGAAGTCTCTGATCTTCCCGGACATCTCGTTGAGGGATCCACCAAGCCCTTCTGAAGAGCCTCCTTGACTGTCTCCACACTTCAGAGGCAGAGGCGAGAACGTCGGTAGGGGCGTAGAACCACATGTTTTAGTACCTCTCCGAGCTTCTAACTAGAGGAAAGAGGGGAAAAAAGAGCCGGTTTTGGGTTTTACTTATTTCTTCTTGCCTAGCAACCTGTAGACCTTGATGCCTGTGTATGGGGATTTGGCGACGGCGAACATCATCGGGCCGCGGGCAGTATGCTTCTCCGTAACTTCGTAGTTGTCAGTCTCAAACGCCTGCTTCGCCTTAATGTCGTAGAACTTTAGCTTCTGCTTCTTCGACATGGGCTGTAGATACTTCTTGGTTTATAAAGTTTTTGTTTAATTTAGATACTGTATTTTTTTCTATGGCAATTTTTATAGAATAATTATTGAGGGTACCGTGATTCTTCTTTTTATTATTTATATAATTTTTCTCTTTTTATATATTCTATTTTCTTCTGTATCTTTTTACACTTCTTCCAGTCTATGTTGAAAAGAGTCCAATCCCCGCCGTTTTTAATTCTTAAATGACGACACTACCCTGCTCAATACATGTATCGAAAAGTAGTGGCCTTGCTAGGCATGGGCGGCGTGGGGAAGACAACGTTTACGTATAGAGTGTTGGGGCTTTCTGAAGTGCCAGTGCTTACGTTGAAGCCAAGCTATTATAGAATATACGTCGGAGACCTAGAGATAGACTTAATAGATGTACCAGGTCAACGGGTTTTTGAGGTAGCCATAAAGTTTGCCTCGTTTAAAATTCCTGTCGTAGACAGATTGATATATATGTATGACGTTACGAGTTACGAGTCTTTATACGCTATTTCAGAGCTCCACTCAATTTTTGCAGATCGAGGCTCCAACGTCGCGAGGGAAATAGTTGTAGTGGGGAACAAAATGGACTTGGCCTCTGAGGCGGGATTTTTTGTAGAGGCCGATGAGATAGCTGAGGCGATAGGCGCTAGAGAGGTATACTACATATCTGCTGTCAGAGACCCGCCCGATGTGTTTGTAAAAATACTACTGGGAAATCTCCAATCGTCTTAACAATTCGGCATAGAGCATCTCCCAGTTATCTCTGGTAAGCCAGAAAACTTCAAACCCTAGTCTTCTCGCCACTTCTATGTAGTTTCTATGCACCGTGGCTAGAACCCTTGGCGAGTTCTGTACAGCACTGTGGAGAACTTCGCCGAAGTTGAGACACTTAAACTCCATGGCCCCTATTTCATCGATAACCAGCAAATCGCATCTTACGCCGCTTAGGATGTTGGTTAGAAAGTCACAAGCGTCAAGGTTTACAACATATTTACCCACAGAAGGCTGTCCCACCCCAACACGGGCAAGAGGCACTCCCCTGCCGGTGTTTATGTCTACTACGTCGAATCCAATACGTGAACCCCCCTGTCTCACCTCCACCGTTACGAAGCCGCAGACGGTAAATTTCGCCTTAGCCGCCTCGACGACTTTGAGAACTAAAGTTGTCTTCCCCACGCCAGGCGCCCCAGAAACCCCCAACCTAGTCTCAGCCCTTTCACGCAACGTCATGAAGTCGGCTTAGTCTAGCCTCATCATATTAATATTTTTGTATTTTTAAGTTATAAAACTTCGCGACACGGTTAAGCTACCCTCCAGCGCCTTCTCGATGATGTGTTTTACAAGTTTCTCAAACGGCGCAAAGGCCTCTCCCAACGCGTTTCGTAACTTACTGAGCGCGCCTCGTATCTCAGCCACTATGGTATCGACGTCGTCTCTTTTTATTTTTTCATCGCTAAAATCGTCTGAGTATTGATAAAGAACTCCGAGTGAACGGCCAAGTCTCTTTGTAGCATCTATTATGTCTCTTCTCCCCAATAAAAGAGTTGGCAAAACTAAAGAGGCTTCTATAAGAGGTGCCGTCTTGAACTCCGCCGCTCTTTTCTGGTCGCCGTCTAGATCTAGGGCTTGTCCTACGGAAAGCCTCTGGGCCACCTCAGCTAGGTAGTCCACAATCTCTGGTCCCAGTCGTACAGCGCGCTTTATAGACTCTGCAATAAGCCAGTCGCTGGCTACTATAGGCATTCCATCTCCGTACAACGCACGGGGAGTCTTGACTCCTCTTCTTTCATCGTGCATATCCATTACGTCATCTTGAAGCAGAGACACTATGTGTAACAGCTCTACGATAGTCGCCGCCTGGAGTATTTTAGGATCTATTAGAGCTCTCCTGTCTATGCTATAAGAGAAGGTTAAAAGAAGTAAGGGCCTGAGGAGTTTGCCTGGAGTCTCTATGTAGTGACGTACAGCACTACGCAGAGACTGCGGCTCTATGTCTCTGCCCACGTCATTTAAATAAGCCCTAACCTGCTCCAAGGCGAGTAAAACCTCTCGCGGAACTATTGACACGTTGGCAAAAAATAACGGGATTTATTTATCTATGTTAACGGCACCTACTTCGCTCTGTAACGTCCCTCCGCAGTCTTCTCGACTTTGCCCTCTCTTATGAGTCTTGTCAATTGAGCCTTGACGATCGCCACCTTCTCTATGCCTAACATTTTTGCAATTTCCTCTGCAGTAAACTCTTTACCTTTATTCTGTGCTAAGAATTCGTATATTTTAGTCTTCACGCCAGACGGCATAAATAAAATTAAAGTCTTAGATATTTAAAGATTAAAACCGCGTAACGACGCCAACTTTTAATAACCATTTATATAACGCGCCATGGTAAGACTAGCGCTGGTGGTGGCCGAGTTCAATTACGACATTACTCAGTTGATGTTGCAAAAGGCGATTGATCACGCGAAGTTCTTAGGTGCGGAGGTGGTCTACGTGGTTAAGGTTCCCGGCGTCTACGACATCCCCGCTGTGCTAAAGGACTTGGTTGCCAAGGAGGAAGTTGACGCAGTGGCGACGCTTGGAGCCGTAATACAAGGCGCCACGAAACATGACGAGGTCGTCGCACAACACGCCGCGAGGAAGATCATGGACATAAGCGTTGAGTCTGGCAAACCTATCACGCTCGGCATTATTGGGCCGGGCGCTAACCGCTTGCAGGCGCTGGAGAGAGTGGAGGAGTACGCAAGACGCGCAGTCGAAGCCGCCGTTAAGCTGGCTAGAAGAAAGAAGTTGTTAAAAGAGGCGAAATACGCCGGCTCTACAATCTATGTCGAGTAGACAGGCGTCACCCATCTTAGATATTTTTCGACTTGGCCTCTGACTACTTTTGCGTAGAGTTCTGCCAACTTCTTTGTCACTGGGCCAGGCTTTCCGTCGCCGATGGTTCTTCCGTCTATCTCCACTACAGGCGTGATCTCGGCGGCGGTACCTACAAGAAACACCTCATCAGCTATATAGATCTCCTCTCTGGCTATAGGTCTCTCCTCCACATACATGCCCTCGTCTGTAGCCAGCTTGATGACTGTGTCTCTGGTGATTCCTTCAAGTATGGAGGCGTAGGTTGGCGGAGTGTAAATTTTGCCTTTTCTCACGATGAAAACGTTCTCTCCAGATCCCTCTGCTATGTATCCATTGGCATCCATTAAAATAGCCTCGTCAAACCCCTTGTTCCTTGCCTCAACTAGGGCGAGTACCGAGTTTACGTATATGCCCCCTATTTTGGCCATGACGGGCAACATGGTGTTGCTAACTCTACGCCAACTCACTACGGCGGCTCTTATGCCCTCAGGCGGGAGGTATTTACCAAATGGGAAGGCTATCACAGCAAGCGATACCTCCAGCATCCGCACATCTAACGTCACAGTAGGCGTAGATACGAACAGTAAGGGTCTGATATATACGTCTTCTCTAAAGCTGTTTGCCCTCAGCGTTTCGATTATTGCCCTCCGCACTTCGTCGGCTGTGTAAGGGACTTTAACGCCGAGTATCTTAGCGGAGCGGAACATCCGATCTACGTGGTCGTCCAGCCTAAAGATAAGCAGATCCTTCCCTGTCCAATACGCCCTTATGCCCTCGAAGATAGAAGTGCCGTAGTGCAAGGCGTGGGTCAACACATGGATCTTTGCGTCCTCCCACTTGACAATGCGGCCGTCCAGCCAGACGTAGTTAGCTGAGAACTTCATGTCCCAAACAGCAACTTTCTCATCTCTATGCCTACTTGCTCAATGGGATGAGACCGGGCGAGCTCCATGAGCCTCTTTAGGTTTGGCGCCCCTTTAGAGTACTCCTCTACCCACTCCTTGGCGAACTCGCCGCTTCTGACTCTAAGCGCTGCGTTTTTCATCTTGGCCTTGACTTCCTCATCGATGACCTCGGGGCCGACGGTGAGGCCGCCGTATTTAGCCGTGTCTGAGACGCCGTTTAACATGCCGTAGATCCCGCTCCGCCAGATCAAATCCATTATAAGCTTAGCCTCGTTAAGCACCTCGAAGTACGCAACTTCGGGCTGGTAGCCCATCTCCACAAGCACCTCAAACCCCTTCTTAATGAGTTCCATGAGGCCGCCCACCAACACGATTTGTTCACCTATTAGATCCGTCTCTGTCTCCTCGGCGAAGGTCGTCTCGATAACTCCGGCGCGCGTGGCGCCTATGCCCTTCGCAATGGCAAGCGCTCTCTTCAAAGCAGAGCCGCTGTAGTCTTGATATACCGCTACCAGCGCGGGGACCCCCCTACCTGCAAGGAACTCCTCTCGCACAGCTCTGCCAGGCGCCTTAGGCGCCACCATCACCACGTCTACGTATTTCGGCGGCTTGATTAAGCCGTAGTGTATGTTAAAGCCGTGGGCGAAGTCCACCACGGCGCCCTCCTTTAGAAACGGCCCTATCTGCGTCTCCCACACCTTGGGCTGTTCCATGTCTGGGATAAGCACCATTACCACATCTGCACGTTTAACCGCTTCGCTTATTTCATAAACCTCAAAGCCCTCCGACGCCGCGACCTCCCACGACTTGCCGCCTTTTCTTAGGCCTACTATAACCTTTATCCCGCTGTCTCGTAAGTTCAACGCCTGGGCCCTTCCTTGTATGCCGTACCCTATTACCGCCGCTGTTTTTCCTCTTAACTCCTCTAGAGACGCGTCCTTATCTGTGTAGATCCTCGGCATGGCTATATACTTCTAGTAGTTTATATCAATATTTCCCTCGTCGATTTTCAACACCTCTGGTAGCTTGTCCAGCTTTGAGACTAACCACTGCACCTCATCGTGGGGTCCTTCAACTTTCATATGTACTCTATACAGAGAGTCCTCAGATGTGACGGCCATATCCACAAGCTGCACCTTAGCTCTACGCGTAACAGCAATTACGCGCCCCAAGGCGTCTAGAGACTTTGGCGTAACTATGCTAATCCTCCTCATAGATCAGCTTCACCTCCATGCCATCCGGCAGTATTGCAGACGTCAACCAGTCGCCAGGTTTCACCCACGGCAATACTATGTCGCTTTCGCTGTCTATGGTCAAATCCACTATTAGAGGCTCGTTGTTTCTTAAGGCTCTGGCCACGGCGCTTTCTAGCTGAGCGTAATTCTCAGGCTTCACGGCGTCTATGTCGTACGCCTCGGCGATTTTTAGAAAATCAGGCATCTTGCCGAACTCCGTCGCGACGATTCTTCTTTGGTACAGGTAGATCTGCCACTGCTTAACTAGCTGTAGAGCTCTGTTGTCGAAGATCACCACGACGATGGGGAGGTCGTAGTCTCTGACTAATGCAAGGTTGTTCATAGTCATCTGGAAGGACCCGTCGCCGTCTATGCACAACACGGGTCTATCTCTCGCGGCGAGTTTTGCGCCCAGAGCCGCAGGCATGCCGAAGCCCATAGTGCCGAGTCCAGCAGATGTTATGTAGGACCCCGGCTCGTAGACCTCCCAGGCTATTTCTGTCCACATCTGATGTGAACCTACGCCTGTCGTCAAGATGGTATCTCTAGGGGCCGCTCTTCTCAAGACTTTTAACGCCCTCCAGGGGTGGAAGCCAGGGGTGGAGTCCGCCACCTTGCCCATGGCCTCCTCGTATTTCTTGCGAATCTCCAACAGCCAAGAGACGAATTTCTGGTTGCTTACGGCCGCTACGTTCAGTAGATCTATGAACTTCCTTAAAGCCTCTTTTGCGTCGCCCACGATGCCCACTGTAGGCTTCACGTTTTTTCCGATCTCGCTTTTGTCCACGTCTATGTGGATGAGTTTAACACGGCCGTTTTTCACAGCCTCTTGCAACTCCTTGAAGCGTCCCCATGTCCTGTCGCTGAACCTAGTCCCAACGGCTAGTATTACGTCGGCGTTTGCCAACGCGGCGTCTGCCTCAGCTCTACCATGCATTCCTGCGGGTCCCATGTAGAGTGGGAAATCGTGTGGAACCGCAGTCTTGCCTGGTAACGTGGAGACAATAGGGACATGGAGCATTTTTGAGATTTCTAAAACCTCAGGCGTGGCTCCGGACCAAAAAACGCCACCTCCCACGAGAACGATGGGTCGTCTTGCCTCGGCTAGATACTTCACGGCTATCCCAACCTTGTCCTCATCTATGGGTGGGGGAATAAATTTCTCTTTATTAACCACCACTCGTTCTTCGTATGAAGGCGCCGGGCTTGCTTGAATATCTCTTGGTAGGTCTACTACTGTAGGTCCAGGTCTCCCCAACATGGAGATCTCATAGGCGACCTTGAACGCAGCAGTCGCTTCCGCCGGTTTACGCACTTGGTATACAAATTTCGTTATCGGAGTAACTATGCCCGGTATGTCAGTTTCTTGAAATCCGTCTCTGCCGAAGATAGTGGTTACCACTTGTCCCGTTATCGCCACAAGGGGGACCGAGTCCATATACGCATCGGCGAGCCCAGTTACTAGGTTAGCGGCGCCGGGTCCGCTTGTGACTGCGACAACAGCAGGCCGCCTCGCCACTCTTGCGTATCCCTCAGCTGCGTGAATGGCGCCTTGTTCGTGGCGGAACAGCACCACGTTAATCTCTTGGTTGTATAATGCATCGTAAAGCGGCATTATAGAGCCGCCAGGGATGCCCAATATGTGCCTAACTCCGTAAGTCTTAAAGACTTCTACTAATTTATCTACAACTCGTCTTGTGTCCGCTGTGTGAGCCCCGAAGCTACCCCCGACATTAAGAAGCACAAACACTGACCTATTTAAACTTTGAACCATCTATATAGAGTTTATAGCTCGTGAGGCCAGCTTCACAACTTCTCGGACGTTGGGGTAGGTCTCTACGTTGTCTATCTCCGACACATTTATCCATACGCCCTCTTTTAAATAGCCGCCTATTTCACGGACTAAATAAACAAGGTCGAAGTGTATATGCACGTCGTCGGGGTACTTTACAACTTCTTCAAGTACAACTAGGGGGAGCGGTCTCTCGACGACGTTCTCGTCGCTTATCCCATGCATAGGTCCTATGGGCTCGACGCGGAGACCAGTCTCTTCCTCAAATTCTCTAATCACAGCCTCTACAGGCGTCTCGTCTTTCTCCACATGGCCGCCTGGATAAAGATATACGCCCAGTTTTCTATGACGTATCAACAAGACCTTCCCCCTCTTCAGCAGTACCCCGCTTGCCACAACGCATTTTCTAACCATGGCGTTTTTGGAGACAACTTTTTAAATAGGTCCCCCCGTCACGGTTGGTGTCTAGTAAAATAAAACTAGGCATTGAGGAGTGGAAAAAGCTAGAGGCAGATCTAGTAAGGGTATCCTCCGGCGAGCCTCTTGAGATAGTCATTAACCTAACTCTAGTCCATACTCAAGGGGATGGCGAAGAGATAGAGGAGGAACATCACCACCACGAACATCACGTATTTGCTGAAAACGAGTTCACGAGAGAAGTCGCTGGGATGATCGACCACATAGCCCACACCTACAACGTCCATGTTCATCCACATCTCCACAGCCACCACGGAAGTGTTATGTTTGCGGTAAGGGGGACTCCCCGGGAGCTTATCAAGACATTAAAGGACGCTATTGAATATATAAAGCTCAACTGCGAGAAGTGCGCTCTTCACACGGTAGATGGCGAGTTTCATCTAGGTGAAGACTTAGCTGGTATATACTTCGGCGATGCCTATAAAATAACTGTGATTTTACCGGCAGAGGACGGACGTCGTCTTAAGGTGCACGAAGTCCACTTCTAAATTTTTCTAGTATACACTTAATAATTTCCCTACTTCCCCCCTCTAGTTTTTCCAAGTCCTCTAAAGTGACATGGGGGAACCCCTCTATCCAGACGTATCTATGGATAAACGTGGGGTCGTCTATGGCCCACACACACTTTTTCTCATCCACGTGGTATACGTCGCTGATGTGAATCACCACGTCGCATTCGCAGAGAGCGGGACAACCAACCATTTTTGCAAAGGTAGAGGGACCTCTCAATACCGGTATTCCTTTTTCATAAAGTCTCCAATAGAAATCGCACACGTCCGCTGTCGTCTTGGGGATTTATATCATCTAAGAATATGTATAGGTCTTCCAGCTTAATTCTGCGTCTCCGTAACTTCCTCGCGTCGATTCTCACCAGCTCAGGAACAAGCGTGTCGTCTACTTTTCTGATGTAGATCTCCACAACGAATTATGATTTTTAAGAGGTGCTTAAGTGCACCTCGTCTCCAGGGGCCGTGGGCAGGTAGATGTTGTCGTATCCCGTCTGTGCCAATCGATGTATCAACGACGCAGCAGAGAGGGGGTCTGTGTGTACAAAGATTATTTTGGTGGTCGGCGGAAACCTCTTTACAAAATTCTCAATTTCTTTTCTACCCGCATGTGCACTGAAGTCAAACCATTCAAGTCTAGCCTCTACCCGCACTGTGGTGCCATCCACCACGGCGTATCCCTTACTGAGTATCTCAAAGCCAGGCGTGTTGGGAGCCTGAAAAGATGGGAGAAATACGCCGTTTTTCTTATTGGCGGCGATTCTTTTAAAGTAATAAAGAGCGGCGCCGCCTTTCAACATGCCGGCCGGCGTGATGATTATAGAGGGCTCATCCATCGCCCCCTTCCTGACGTAGGTGCTCGGCACCTCTATGGAGATGTCCAACGCCTTTCTGTAGAGAGCAGGGTCTCTTAGCAAGTGGGGGTATCTCCCCACGATCTGGTTTATCTGCCTCGCGAGTCCATCGACATAAATCGGATAGCCATCTACGCCGTGTTTCACCAATGTCAACAAAATTTCTTGTGCTCTGCCTAAGGCGAACGACGGTATTAACACACTCCCGCCTTGTTCCAATACTTCTTTTACCGACTGCACGAATTCTCTTTCAAGTTTCTCACGCGGTGGGTGATCCGTAGATGCATATGTTGCCTCCATGATCACCACATCGGGGCTCTTGGGCAGGTTGTAGACATCTGCGCCTCTAAGCAGATTGGTATCGATGGTGTTGAAATCTCCCGTAAAGACCACGGTGTATCCCTCAATCTCAATCACCCCCATAGCGCTACCTGGTATATGTCCGGCGTTATACACGGTTAAGACGGCATCTCTGCCGATCTCCACGGGTTCTCCATACGTAAGAGGTATGGCGCTCGACATGGTTTCTCTAACCTCCTCTTGAGTGTAAGGTAGGTAGTAGCCTGACAACTTAATGGCGTCGGTATACATCAAGTCGCTGAGTTCCATAGTGAGCGGAGTAGCGTAAAGCGGCGTCTTGACAGACACGTAGAGAGAGGGAAGCGCGCCGCTGTGGTCTAGATGGGCGTGGCTAAGAAACGTCGCCGTCAAATCCTTAGGACGCACGTGTAGAGGAAACACAGGCCTATCATGTGCATCAAAAGACACTCCATAATCTAACAACACGCCGTTTGAGGCTGTTCTGATAAAAACTGCAAGCCTACCTACCTCACCGGCGCCTCCAAGAAACTTCAAACGCACATCGAACACGACCAGCGGAATAAAAAATATTTTTCACCGCCATATATAGACCCATGGAGGAAATCAAAAGACATATGCAGAGACTCATAGAAATAAACACGCGCATCTTAAGAGAACTCGAAGAACTGAATAAAGCGTTGACAAGAAGTGATAGACGCATAAACACTCGTTAAACGTAGAAAAATATCCACAGAACAGACGCTACACGCCACACCGACCAGTAGTAGTTATCGAGCTATGCTTAAAAGAGACGAATACGAGAGAGATGTCTGCAAAGCAGGGCCTATCTTGACAGCTATTGCCTCTAGAAATAGCACATCTCTCAGGGTCTATGCCAAAAGACAGCGAATAACTATTGGACGACAGCAACGCCTTCGGCGTTCTATGTACAAAAATTTTAAAATAGTCCACCTCAACGCGCCCTATGTCGTTTACTACGTCTAAGCAACCTAGGAAACAAAGGTTAAGTCTCTACAATGCACCTCTGCATCTAAGGCATAAGCTTCTAAATGCCAAGCTGTCGCCTGAACTTCAGAAGAAGCTGGGAGTAAAGCGACTTCCTGTAAGACGCGGAGATACCGTATTAATAATGAGAGGCGACTTCAAGGGCGTTACGGGAAAAGTGGTCAAGGTAGACCTTAAACGAGTGAGAATATATGTCGAAGGCGCCACCCGTACTAACAGCAAAGGCCAGACAGTATACTATCCGATTCATCCATCTAAAGTCGTCATAGTAGACGTAGACGTGTCAGATAAGACGAGGCAAAAAATAATCGAAAGAAGAAAAAGGTAAGACTATGGTGCACCTACGCAGAACTCTTGCCCCATACTGGTGGCCCATACCGCGGAAAGAGGGGGGCGTCTGGGTCGTAAGACCTTCTCCAGGCCCGCATAGTCTTGCCTATTCTCTGCCGCTGGCCTTGATTATAAGAGATGTGTTAAAATACGCCAAGACGATGCGTGAGGCCAGATACATAATAAGTAGAGGCTATGTAAAAGTAGACGGAGCCGTAAGGCGAGATTACAAATTCCCCGTGGGACTAATGGATGTGATAGAAATCGTACCCACCGGAGAAGTCTACCGCGTGGTTCCAGACAAAGATAGATACTACGCACTGTTGCCAATACCTACGCAAGAGGCTTCTCTAAAATTATTGAGAGTGGAGGGCAAAACCTCGGTAAGAGGCGGAAGACTGCAGTTACATTTCCACGACGGGAGGAATCTGATAGTGCCTCAAGACGTGGGTCGGCAGATCAAGACCTTTGACACAATTCTCTATGATATTCCCAATAAAACAATAAAGGCCCACATCCCGCTGAAGTTAGGAAACAACGTAGTAGTTACACACGGCAGCAACGTAGGCTTCTCCGGTCAGTTGTACGAAGTCGTGTGGACGCTTAAAAGACGTCAGTCCGTCGTGGCTATAAAGAGAGGCGACGAAGTAAAAAGAACAATTCTAAACTACGTGATGGCGGTGGGGATAGAGACGCCTGTCATAAAGATAGCCCCCTAATCCGCCGGGGGTCTCTCCTCGGCATACGCCTCTGTCATCTTCTTCGACAACAATCTCTCTTCGGCTTTCCAAAAGGCCTCTCCGTAGTAATCTAACGCTTTGCCGATATCGCCGAGACTAACGGCTATAGGCTCGTATATCCTTACTACGTCTCCCTCCACGATCCATCCCTCTACGATACCTCCCATAGCCCAGTCGTACTTTGCATTTATCACATACCGCCTCTCAAAGGCTGAGCTCCGTACCCTTATGTAAACTGTCGCTATGCCAAACTCTGTAAAGAATCTCGAGACGACTTCTCTATACTTCTCGCCGGCACGAGGGGAGGGAACTCTCTCGAGATGTATTATGTCATCGCGCCGCAGATCTTCCTCCAGTTGCTGGAGAAGTTTAGACACCGGCTGACCCGTCCTCTCGATTCTCATAGACTATCTTACCAGTCTCTTTATATTCGTTGAAGTGCAAGTCGTAGCGCTTGTTGTGACTTGTTGACATAAAGACTTACTAATAAAGCCAGCACGCCACATAGTGACCCCTCTTCACCTCCTTAAGAGGTGGCTCCTCTTTTTCGCATTTGCCCTTTATGACATAGGGACACCTAGGATGAAAACGACAACCAGACGGCGGGTTTAAGAGACTTGGCGGCTCGCCTGGCGGAACCTTCCTAGTTTTAAATCTATTAGTCGGGTCTGGGTCTGGCAACGCCTCTATAAGCGCCTGGGTGTACGGATGCAACGGATTTTTTATCACGTCTCTGAAAGGCCCATACTCTACCATCTTTCCTGCATACATGACTAAAATCTTATCTGCGATGTACTTCGCCGTCGCTATGTCATGCGTTATGTAGATCATGGTGATGCCGTATTTAGACTGTAGAGAACGCATAAGCGAAAGTATTTCAGCCCGAATAGAGACGTCAAGCATAGAAACAGGCTCGTCGGCGACGACGAACTTGGGCCTCGTTATGAGAGCCCTGGCGATTCCTACACGTTGCCTCTGGCCTCCGCTTAACATGTGTGGGTATTTTTTAAGAAAGTCCTCAGGCGGCACAAGCCTAACCTCCTCCAGCGCCTTGGCAACCAGCTCAGCTCTCTCCTTAGGCGGAACTCCTCTAAGTATAAGAGGCTCTTCTAATATGTACTGCACCGTGTGGTAGGGGTTCAAAGAGCTAAAGGGGTCTTGAAACACCATGGCTGTGGAGAATCTATACCATCTGAGCTCCGACTCGGGTATACTAGTTATATCTCTCCCCTCAAATACTATCCTGCCCGATATAGGCTTAACTAATCTCAAGATCGTTCTCCCCAGCGTAGTCTTCCCCGAGCCAGATTCCCCTATGACGGCGAGCACCTCTCCCTTTTCTAATGTAAAGCTAACGCCGTCGACAGCCTTTACATACTTAACAGGACTGAAAAGGCCCTTCTTCACCGGGAACCATGTCCTTAAATCCTGCACCTCTAACAGCGCCATATCAATACAGCCAACAAGCCACCTCGCTCCCCTCTACTTGTTTTGTCGGCGGCTCCTCTTTTTCGCATTTGCCCTTTATGACATAGGGACACCTAGGATGAAAACGACAACCAGAGGGAGGGGTGATGAGACTAGGTACATCTCCAGGGATGTATTCAATAGTTTTTTCCTCACGTAAGGTTGGCATAGCGGCGAGGAGCTTCTGGGAGTAGGGGTGTTTCGGCTTTCTGAAGAAGACGTCTGCTGGCGCAACTTCTACAAGCTTGCCTGCATACATTACTCCGATCTTGTCCGCAATTTCGGAAGCCAGCGCTATGTCGTGCGTAATGAGTATATAAGATAGGTCGAACTTAGCCTTAAGCTCCTTTAATAAGTTCATTATGTTTGCCTGCGTAATTACATCAAGCGCAGATGTAGGCTCGTCAAGGATTACGAGCTTAGGCCTCATCATAATTGCCATGGCTATAACTACTCTTTGCTTCATCCCCCCAGATAGCTCAAAGGGGTACCTCATCAAGACGTCGCTTGCAAGACCTACAGAGCGTAGAGCCTCCTCGGCCATTTTCACCGCCTCAGCCTTCGAAAGACCTAGATGCAACACAAGAGGTTCGATCATCTGGTCTTGCACCCTAAGTATGGGATTCAAGGCGTTCATAGAGGCTTGAAAAACCATCGATATTTTCTTCCACCGTATCTTCTTCCTGATCTCATCCTCGTTCATCTTCGCCAAATCAACGACGCCTAACTCTTCGTCGTAAAACAAGATTTCGCCGCTCGTCTCAGCCACATTCCGCGGCAAAAGCCTAATTATCGTGAACGCAAGAGAGCTTTTACCGCTTCCGCTCTCACCCACGAGAGCCATAGCCTCTCCCTTGTCAAGTTTAAAGGATATACCATCAACCGCTTTTACGGCACCTCTAGCTGTGCTGTAGTACATCTTTACATTGCGTAACTCTAGCAAAGGAGGCATGGACCACTCTAAATAACACTATATATATTTACCGCTTCATCCGGCTATGGAAATCTCAATAGCAGGTAACCCAACAGTAGATATAATATACACGTCAAGTGGAATCATTAAGAGATATGGCGGCTCTATTCTTTACATTTCTTTCGCACTCGGCGCATTTGGCGTAAGAGCAAAAGCGGTGGGGGTAGCCTCGAGAGAGGTCTTAGACGACGTGACCCGTCTCCTAAGCGAGATGGGAGCTGAGCCTCAGCTGGAAGAGGCAGAGGAGACAACCACCTTTGAACTAGACTACAGAACTAAGCCAAGGACTGTAAAACTTGTGAAAAAGCCGGCCAAGGGGATAAGAAGGGTGGAAGGGGACGTAGTGGTACTCGCGCCGGTCTACGACGAGCTTAAAGACGTGGAGGTAAAGGCTACGAGGATAGTAGCCGACTTGCAGGGATATCTACGGGCGCGTCTGCCGTTGCCAAAGGCGGACTTGGTTCATTTTTCCTACGACGATATTCAGCTCTCCGAGAAAGAACTTGTAGAGTTTGCAAAAAGGTGGCCCGCCGTGGTGTATACGCTTGGCGAAGACGGCGCCTATGTCGTACACCGCGGGAAGATCCACCGCCTAAATAGTGCAAGGATACAGACAGAGGATGTCACAGGGAGCGGCGACGTGTTTCTTGCAGTTTTAGTATATTTCCACTTTTTAAAGGAGTATGATTTAGTCTCTGCGGCATGTGAAGCCAGCAAATACGTGGCTGGATTCTTAGCTGAAAGAGTGGTTTCAAGACGCGACTTCGACTGTGTTATACGAGCTGTTCCAGCATAGCTATTCTCCGTAGTATATCTGTCCTAGTCACTATGCCCACCAACTTCTCCTCAGAATTAACAGCTAATAGCCTTCCAATGCCGCTGGAAACCATTAACCTGATTGCCTCATGAATGTCTTCCTCCTCGTGGATAATAGGCGGATTGCCCACCATGACGTCTTGAACCTTGGCTTCAAGTCCACAAGAAGCCAAGACCTCCATAACCTTAGACGCCATTAAAAGACCGACAGGCTTTCCATCTTCGTCAACTACTGGAATGCCTCTATATCTTCTTTCGACAAACAGCTTAATATAAGAACTCAATGGGTCACTTGGCCTAGCAGTTATGGGGTTCGGCGTCATTATGGACTTCACAGTTGCCCTAGGTATCGAGACTATTGACGTGATTTCGACCAGCGACTCTATGTCAGCCTTTATGACTTTTCCAACGAGAACTAAGCCGCTAGGTAGCGGGCCGATCTTAACTTCACGGTCAACATACCCTGTTAAATCCCCAATCACCCTCATAGATGCATACGGTCTATCAGACAGCAAACCAATTAACGTAACGTCTAGAGCATATCCCACAACATTTCCCAGCAACGTAATTGGTATAGAGAAGGTCTGTCTTGACAACACGTCTGTCGCCTTCGAAGTGGGTATATACCCACCATGCGGACCTGCCTTGCTTACCACAAGACCCATAGACTTGAGAATTGAAAGCATGTTGCGCACATATCCTTCATGTATGCCTAACAGATTTGCGATATCTCTAGACTTTATCGGCACACCCTCCTTATTATATAGTTCCACAAGCGCCTTTAGTACGTTATATACAGAGTCAGAAAGAGCGGCCATTGTTAATAAATAGCATAGCTATAAAAGTATATTCACTGAGGAGACAAGCAGAAAATTATCCAATCAGCGTCGGTCTCGCGTTCACGAAATCCCTAGACCGTTTTCTCATCACACCACAAGATAAAAATTAACATTTATAAAGAACACAGATCAACGCCATAATGTCAGCGTTGATTGTTGACAACGTTGACCCACTCATAAAAGAGCAACTAGAGCGCATAGGGATGAAGGTGAATTTACGACCTGGAATTTCAAAAGAGGAACTAGTTAAAATAGTAAAGGATTACAATATTTTAATATTTAGAGGAAGATTAAAAATAGATAAAGAAGTAATTGATGCAGGCACTAATTTAAAGATCTTGGCAAGATACGGCGTTGGGCTTGACAACGTTGACGTAGAGTATGCGGTAAAGAAAGGCATTGCCGTAGTCAGCGCGCCGCGCGCCCCCACCCAAAGCGTAGCTGAACTCACCCTTGGTCTCATGCTGGCGGTGGCCAGGCGAATTCCCCTCCTTGACATCAAGGTGAAAGGAGGTGAGTGGCCAAAGGGCAAGTACATAGGGATAGAACTTGGCGGAAAGACGCTGGGGGTTATAGGATTTGGGAGGATCGGCAAAGCGGTTGCACACATGGCCCGCAGCATTGGAATGCAGATATTAGCAACAGATGTAATTGATGTAAGTACAGATGTGGAAAAGATAGGTGGTAAACAAGTGCCGCTTGAACAATTGTTAAAAGAAAGCGACATCGTTTCTATTCACGTGTCGTTAACTCCCGAGACCTATAGACTACTCAATGCGGAGAGACTGGCCCTCCTCAAGGACAACGCAATTTTGATAAATACCAGCAGAGGCGAAGTGATAGATCACGAAGCGTTGTTGCAACACCTAGACAGATTATGGGGCGTTGGTCTCGACGTACTTCCAGAAGAGCCTCCGAAAAATCCGCAGCTGAGGAAATTAGTAACGCATGAAAAAGTTGTAGTTACGCCGCACGTGGGTTCCGAGACCTATGAAGCAATGAGAAGACTAGCTGAGGAACTCGCCTTAAATATTAAAGAGGTGATTTCGAGAATAAAGTTATGAAGTACCTAACCCCCGGCCCAGTTCAGCTACCCAAATTTGTAGTAGACGCCGTGGCGAAGCAACCGCCTTTCCACAGAAGTGACGAGTTTAGAAATCTCTTCAGGTCTGTCTTAGATAAACTTAATGCTCTCTATTATGCCCAACCCGTGGTGATGCCCGGGACGGGCACGTTGGCTGTGGATACCATGATTTATAATTACGTAAATCCAGGCGAGAAAGTGTTGGCGTTAGTCTATGGCGAGTTTGGAAAGAGAGCTGTCGAAACGGCGAAAATCAGAGGGGCGAAGCTAATAGAGATAGAGCGGGACACGCCGCCTGAGCCAGATGAGGTGGAGGACATATTGAGAAAAGACCCTGAGATAAAAGCCGTGTTGGTCGTACATAACGAAACTAGCACAGGTATCGCCTATAAACAGATGAAAAGACTAATAGACGTCGCGAAGGCGTACGGCGTTCTACTTCTCGTAGACGGCGTCTCTGGATTCCCCGCGGAACCTCTTCCTCCAGGCGTTGACGTGTTGGCAACGGCATCACACAAGGCCTTGCTGGCGCCGCCTGGCGCATCTATACTCTATTTCGCCGCAGAACCTCGGGCAACCGCCGGCGTACCCCCCTCCATGGACCTCAGGAAATTCATAAAATCTATGCAACATCTAGAGACACCGTATACGCCGCCCATACCTATACTCTTCGCTCTAGACGTCTCCCTCAACTACATCTTAGAGCTCGGCACACGATACACAGATATCCATCGAGAAAGGACAGAATACTTATATTCATCGCTAAAGCTGAGACCAATCCCGCCCCCTGCCACACGTAGCGTCACGGTGACTGCATTTCACTGTGAAAACCCCAAAGAGGTCATCTCAAAGCTGAGGGAGGGGGGCTACGTCATAGCGGGGGGTATGTACAAATATAGAGAGAAATCAATTAGAATAGGAGTTATGGGAGATATAACGATTGACGATCTTAAGAAAGTAGTAGATATAATCAACAATGTGGCTCGATGAGGCTAACTGCAAACTTTGTATAATTACCTCAAGAACCGGAGATTTAATACGACTAAACAAGCCTGACAAGTTGCCAGAGATCTTAAAAGAGCTTTCCCAGCTTTTACAACACCCCAGCAGAAGCGAGGCGTTTTCTTTCAGTTTTCAAAAAATAACCGAGCTTGTCGGCAACACCAACCCCTATAAAGAGTACAAGGAGAAGCTCGACGCAGTGGGCAGACGAGTCGCAGAGGCTGTAAGGCAGAGGTTGCAACAAGTCTCGTGGGATTTAAAAACTGCGTTGAGAATAGCCGCCGCCGCCAATATAGTGGACACAAGCGTCTTGGGCTACAGACCCAAGAAGTTAGAAGAGGCTGTGTGGGATCTGCCGGCTATAGAGGAGTATATTGACCTACCGCCTCACGTCTACTACGTACTGGACAACGCAGGCGAAGCGCAGATAGACCTAGTAGTAACCGAGGCGCTGGAGAGAAACGGGGTCAAATCTACGTTTGTGGTGCGTTCCAAACCGTACGAAATAGACGTAATTGAAGAAGATCTCGCAAGCTATAGAGTAATCAAAACTCCAGGCAATATATCACCTGTGCGTTGGCTCAAGGAGGGCTTCATCTTGGCGAAAGGAATCGCAAACTTCGAGGCGTATATAGAGTGGGGCGCCGTACCTGCGCTTCTGTTGCTCAGAGCTAAATGCGACGTACTCTCTAGAGCGTTCTCCGTGCCGCGTAACGCGCCTATTATAATCACTGGAGAACAGGCGAAATCTATTATCCAGTTACGAGAAGTTTGACTGGAATTCCGTTTTTGTAGTGAACAGTGATTTTCAACGTCTCGAGACCACCTTCTTTGATGACCGACTGCGCGACCTCTCTCACCTTTTTCAACACGCTGAGGAGGTCGACCATGTGTCTATACGACTCTTCCAAAATTTCATACTTAACCATGGGGTTGGGGTCTACGTATAGCTGGAGGCCTGTGATCTCAAGAGGTACGCTTCCCTCGCCGCTTCTGCCGCTGAACTTCTTTAAAAGCTCCTGAAGCCTCCTATACCGCTCCAACGATGGTCTCAGTCCTTCAAGCTCAGTCTCCACAGCCTTGACAAGTTCCTCTAATTGTTTTATCTGCGCATTAAGCTCAGAGAGAAACTGACCAGCATCGTTGAAGGTCTTTACTGAGTATATGTCCATATACTCCTGCTCTCCTTCTGTTTATAAACACATCGCTTAAGTAATCCACGGGTTTTTCCTCACGAGATCCCCCTCGTATGAATTAACACGGATTTCGTATCCCTCTCTACCAAGCTGTGCCTGGATACACTCACTTACGTGGGTAAAACGCCGTTTCTTGATCACGTAAACCCTAGATCCTTGTAGAAACGGTCCTATGACTTCTTCGCCAATATACTTTTCAACGAATGCGTCGACCGCTTCGTCGTAAACAGGCGGCCCCCTATGTAATACATACGGCTTAAGCTCTAACTGTTCCACTACGTAGACAAGCGAGACGTAGCTTTTTTCATCGCTTTCCACGCCCCAGCGAAATACTCTGAACTCACACTCTTTGAGCCACTGGTACAAACCCCTCCCAATTCTCTTATACCTCCCCCACACGATATCCGGCGGCTCATTGGGGTAGGGAAACACAACCTCAACTACGTTAAGCCGTATGGAGGTACTAGGTCGCGGTTGGAAGTAGGACAGAGATGGCCTCTTCAGAAAACGTCTAGCCGCTAAGATGAATGTAGACATGGACGTCAACGAGACGGCAGCGGCGGCGTTTCTATTGGGGTCTACGGGGTCCACCACCACAAGAGGGGCCCTAAATTTCGTCCTTACTTCAGAAAAAGCAATGTAGGTCCTGTAGGGCCTCCACCGCGCCGCTGCCTTCAGCACCTCAACTAACGACCCGTAATACGCAACCAACAGCTCTGTCAAATATCCAGAAAAGCCCTCTGTCTTGATCTCAGCCCCGTAGACGCCGATAGTCTTTAGAAAGAGCTTCAACGCCCTGACGTCACGCCGTTGTTCGTCGTTGAGCCTATCTACTAGGAATTTGTGGTGAAGCGGAGATCTATCAGCTGCAGTAATAGGACGCTCCCCAGTCATAATCTTATAACAAGGCACTACATCTACTTCGTAACCTTCTAAGAAGAGGGTGAGGTAGGGATGTTGAGCATAGCGCATAACCCAGGAAACCCCCCTCTCGGTAAAGAAACGCGACAAAAGACTTGTAACATCTTCCGGCTTTATGCCTCTATCTTTCATAACCACGAACACGTCAATGTCGCGTTGACCAGGCAACCAAGTGGAGCGGGCGGCGGAGCCGTAGACGTCAACCTCGGCGTCGATTCTATACGTGTTTACAGCCTCGGCAACGAGGGATCTAGCAAGCTGGGATACTTCTCTAACCTTTCTTTCTTCTTCCGGACTCGGAGTGACTAGCTTATATGCTTCTTCGAGTACCTCGATCACGTAAGAGGCTGTACGAAGAGATCTGTATAAATTGGTCCTCTGGGCGTCAACACAGACTTCTTCAACTTGATTTTGTCTACAGTAACAACGCCGAAATCGACGTCAGCATAACGCGTCACAAACTCCTGCAACTTTTCAACGTTGCGGCCCGATTTTATCCTCCCCACCGTTAGATGCGCCACAAACTCCCTATCTTCTTTACTCTCGGCAAATCTGTCGACAGCCTCCCTCACTGCGGCGGCAAGTCTTTTCAACTCCTCAACGCCGTCGGAGACGCCGATCCATAACACCCGTGGTCTAGCCAAGTCGGGAAATACGCCTATACCTCTCAACTTTATTTGAAATCTACTCATTTTAATACCTGCAATGGCCTTGACGACGTCGTTGATTCTACTCTGGGGAATCTCCCCCAAAAACCTGAGAGTTATGTGTAGGTTTTCCCTCTCCACAAGCTTTATTTCAAGACCAAGTCGTAGAAGCTCTCTTTGTACCACCTCAATTCTCCTAACTACGTCGAAGTTTTCGATGTCCACCGCTACAAAAGACCTGACGAGACTCATATTCTCAGACGATAAGACCACCTCGTGAGGAGTTCGCAATTGTGAGGAGCGACGAAGCTGACGCCGCATTTATCCGAATACGGACAATAGACACAGGGAATCGACAAGAGAAGTCGCAACTCTTTTGGCATCGTCTCAAAATCTACAACGAACGTCTCTGTGGACTCCTCCCGTATTTTAGTAAGCAACTTATACGCCTTTTCAGTCAATTTAATTACATATACCCCTCGTTTGTTACCGCCTACTCTCTCACGGGCGATAAGCCCCCTCTTTTCAAGCCTAGCTAAAATCGGAAGTCCCGTCTTGCTGTCAATCCCGATGTATTTCCAAAGGTTACGTTGTTGATAACTCCCGCCCAGCCTCTCTAGGCCTTGGAGTATTTGGATTTCAACTTCGGTGAGGACCTCTGAATCCTCTGTGAACTCCTGGGCGGTCACGTACAGAGCAGAGCCTCCTCTTTATATAGTAATCTCCACGTATAACACGTCTGCAAGCTCTTTCAAAAGCTCCCTAACAGGCCCCTCTGTAGAGTCGGCGGCTCTTGCCAGTTCTTTCTGCGTAATCTCTACGCCAGCCATGTAACATGCATAAAAGACGGCGGCTGCCGCAAGAACTTGAGGCTTCCGTCCGTTCCTTATACGTGGCGACGAGATAATGTAACGTAGTATATCTATTGCTATGCGTTGAACCTCCGCCGACTTCTCATCGCCTATGCCCAACGCAGATACGATCTTCGGTATGTAAATCCTCGGATCGACACGCGGCGGCTTAATGCCCAGCTTAGTAGCCACACGCATCAGCTCCATGTAGGCGGAGACGAAAGAAGATCTATCTACCCCTAGGTTTTCGATTAGACTTTTTAGAGTGATGGCGGCGACTCCGTGCTTCTTCAATGTGAAGTAGAGAGCTGCGGCGTAGCTCTCTAGTCTAGGCGCCCTGTAACCTGCGTCGTACAACTTCTTATACAAAAGTACAGTCTCCTCCACAACAGCCTTAGCTAGATTTAACTTCTGTTTCGCGGCTTCAAGAAACTCTCTGATATCTGCCTCCACACGCTCAAGAGGCGTCGACATGGGCCTGGCAAATTTCTTTAAGCTAAGCGCCTTGAGCTTATCGGCTATTTTAACGTTGCCGTACTCGATATCCCCAAGCGAGGAGCCTATTGGGCCTGAATACGCCCTAGAGGCCTCAGGCTTTCTCCACTCGGGTCCGAGATCCGCCACATCCTCCCTTATGACCACTCCACAGTTTTTACATATCACCTGTCCTCTTTCGTAGTCGACAACCACTTCGTTAACTGCACCGCAGACCGGGCATCTGTACTCCTCTATTTCGAATATCAAACGCCTAGTCATCTCCTCCCTCGTCTCTCTAGGTCTTGCGGCCTTACGTAGAGAGGTTGACCCACTACGGTCTCGTCGCGCGTTATAGGTTTTACTAACCCATACGGCCTCTTCACGTTTCCTATCACGTCGTATAATACGCCGACTTTCTTCATTGTGTACGTGTATACATTGACGTATAGGGGGGGAACCTCGTCGAGTTTCGCCACGAGGTTCCCCAGACGCGAGTAGTGAAGAGCAAGACCAATACGTTTCATTAAAGCTACTGTAGGCCCAGATTAATAATAGTTCCCCCCTTCAATACCTAAGTAATACGACACGAAGATGGCTGAGTTGAGATTTATAAACCCCAGCATTATGGGGGGCGTGAAGTTAGGCGCCTTCTATAAGGGAAGCGATTTAAGAAAGCCTACAGGTGGAAAAAAGAGGAAAGTCCGTAAAACAAAGAAAAAAGCCCTAGGCGGAGGTCCACCGCAGATACCCAAGCTAGGGGAAAACGACGTGCGGCACGTAGAGAGGGTGAGGGGAGGAAACGTGAAGGTGAGGGCGAGAGAGGTAAGATATGCCAACGTCTACGTGCCCAAAGAGAGGAAGCATGTAAAGTCCAAGATCCTCTCCATAGTGTCCACACCTGCAAACCCCGACTTTGCAAGACGTAACTTCATAGTGAAGGGCGCCATAATACAGACAGAAGTCGGCAAAGCAGTCGTCACATCTAGACCTGGGCAAGACGGCGTTGTAAATGCGGTACTTATAGAATGAAGAAGAGGGGCGGGAGAATTCTTTGGCTTGTCTACCTGGACTCCTCAGTCCCCCGCTCTAGAGGTAGGATCGTTTCCCGGGCCCAGGCGGTAAATAGACCCACGCTTCAAGAAGTAACCCAGGCGCTTGAGAAGCTGGGATATAGGTATCAAGCGTTTCCAGATAAGAAATATCCGCCTCTCTGGTTTGAAGAAAAGTCACAGGGCTATGTGGTAGTTGAGACAGATGAGAAGATCACGGCGGTGGCTACTAAAGTAGCTGAAGAGATTAGAAGAATGAGGAAGGCGTAATGTTAACCGTTTTCTTCATCGGCACCGCCGGCTCCGGCAAATCTACCTTGATTGCCGCGCTTTCTAATTGGATGGACGAGCAGGGCTTCGACGTCGGGATAGTTAACCTAGATCCAGCCGCCGAGTATCTGCCTTATGCGCCAGATATCGACATAAGAGATCGAATAAGCGCCAGGAAGATAATGAAGCAGTACAAGCTGGGGCCCAACGCGTCTATCATCGCAGCGGTTGATATGGTGGTAACAGAAGCCGAAAGAGTAAAGGAGGAGATGGAGGTCGTAGGAGCGCCGATTTATCTAATCGACACCCCGGGGCAGATGGAGCTATTCGCATTTAGACAAAGCGGCGCCTACTTAATTCAGAGACTCTCCGACGTCCACTCGTTGGTGGTTTACGTGGCCGATGCGGTTTACGTCCAGTCCATCGACGGCTTTGCCACCACCATGCTTCTCGCGCTTTCTAGTAGGATACGGTTTAAAAAGCCGCAGATACTTGTGGTAAACAAGGCAGATCTACTCTCAGAAGAGGCTCTCACTAATATAGTCAACTGGGCCGAAAACCCAGACACGCTGTTGGAGTCTATAGAGCTACCTCCCTACGACAAGGAGATCTTGCGTTCTATCGCCAACATGGGCGGCTTCGTAGAGCCGCTGTTCATCTCTGCAAAGACCGGCGAAGGGCTGGATAAATTGTACTACCAAATCCAGCTACACTACACGGGAGGCGAAGACGCTCAGCTACCCCCCTGAAAGGGTCTTAGGTGGTCTGCGGTGGTGATTATGATCTTTTTCTTATCGCCGAGGTAAGTCTCCACAACGTATGCTCTACCTCTGACATCTACCACAACGCCTACTTTGCCTTGGTAACGCCTATGGGGGGCGGTAGATATGAAGGTGGGGTCTATGTCTATCACAACTCTGTCGCCGGGTTTGTACTCGTAGAGAAGCCGAGATAACCCACGCATTCCACGTTCTCTCGGCTTTTTACTAAGCAACTTCCTCGACTTGTAGCGATA
>Ga0326760_1000344_pt1 | contig 26179 bp, 29 predicted proteins | sample GCREP_S_FD_207668 | JGI IMG/M metagenome (GOLD analysis project Ga0326760, IMG submission 207668) | Hot spring sediment microbial communities from Geyser Creek Basin, Yellowstone National Park, WY, United States - GCR.EP_S | ecosystem: Environmental > Aquatic > Thermal springs > Near-boiling... | reverse complement strand
GCCGAGAGGTATCTAGGTACTAGGGAGTTTGCAAAGTGTTGGGCGTGGCCAGGGTGACGGTAATTAAATGGATCAAGACCGGCAAAATTACGGCGTACAACGTCCACGGGAGGTGGAGGATTCCCTACAGCGAGGTTGAGCGGGTGCTCGGCGGCGCAACCAAATGCCGTCTAAGACTCTGACTAGAACTGTCGCAGTCAACTGCTTCGGGAACCGGCACACGCGCTGGGTTTTGAGGATGGCTGAAGGCGCGTACAAGAGGATGCTTGAGGAGATGGTGGAATACGCCGTTAGGCATAACGCATCTCAGGCGGCGCTCCACAAGGCCTTCTACGCTAGGTTCCGCCGGGAGTACCCCTGGCTGCCGACGAGGCTCATAAAGGGCGCGTACCGCGACGCCGCGAGGAGAGCCAAGTCGTTTAGAGCCGCGAAGAAGCGGGGCAGGGCGTATACCGAAATGCCGGAGGTCAGGCGCGTTGCTCTCACGTTTTCGGACTCACGAGACTGGAGGCTTGAGGGCGGGATGTTGAAGCTGAGAATCGGCGGGAGGTGGGTGGAGCTCCGCTGCTCCGGGCACAAGCAGCTGCATAGATATCTCTACGGCGGGTGGAGGCTGGCGGAGGAGCTGAAGCTGAGGAGGAGGGGGAAGCATTGGGTCGCGTACTTGACCTTCAAGAGAGACTTCGACGTGGATCCAGACCCGCGGAACGTCGTGGCGGTTGACGTAAACGAGAACAACGTAACGGCAGCGGTGTTTGTCGGCGGAGTGCTTAGGGGAGTGTTGCGGTTAGAAACCGGGCTCGGCTACATGGTCATCGCGTACGCGGAGAGGAGGAAGAAAATCACAGAGGGGCATCATACATCTGACCGCGAGGTGAGGACCAAGTTGAAGAAGTTCCGCGAGAGGGGGCGGAAGCTGGATGTTGTGAGAAAAGTGGCCAAATTTATTGAGCGGCTTGCAGAAGAGCACAACGCCGTTGTGGTCATTGGCAGAATCACGCATAGAGCCAAAGAGAAGATGGGAGAGGATAAAGGCAGAAAGCTTAGACACCGCATACACCAGTGGAGCGTGAGGGCTCTGGTGAAACTGCTTGACGAAAAGCCGGTGCATGTCGTTGAGGTGGCTGAGTCTGGAACCTCCTCGCGCACCCCCTCGGGCGCCCGCATAAGCTTCCGCCCCCTTGTGATCCGCACTGCGGTGAGGGGGGCGTCTGGGCGCGCCCGCCCCGTGAAGATGCGCCTGAGGGTGGGGAAGGCGCGCGGGGAGGTGTGGGAGCGCGACGTCATGGCCGCCGTAAACATCGGCCTCAGGCACCTCCAGATGGGGGGCTTTGTGGCGTTGGCCCCGACGGGGGCCCATGCGGCGCGGGCGACGCTAGTGATCCCGCGCCCAGGCCCAGCCCCGCTGGCGTTTCCGCGCCAGCGGGGGAACGCTCCGGAGAGTCTGAGGGCAGCGAGAGAGCCTCAAAAAGAAGGTTCTGGAAATATATTGCACTCCCTGCACGCAGTAGGAGTATGCAGCGCACGCGCCGAGATGGGAAGGGGGGCCGCTTCAGGCCTCCCGCCCTTGACTTCCGCTACGACGAGCCTGACGTCGGTCACGACAAGGTAAGACTGCACTTTAATGAAAATCTATTCCTCCCGGACGAGTATTACGACATCGTGATGCCGCGGGCGTCACCGCTGGATTTGAGGTACTACACCGATCCGCACAACGCCAGGCTCTCTAAGAGAATCGAGGAGTTCCACGGACTGCCCGGAGGGACCGTGCTCGTCACGGCTGGGGCAGATGAGGGGCTCAGGCTTGCAATGTCTCTGGCAGCCCACGCGGGCGCGGGCAAGTCTCTTGCAGTAATTGAGCCGACGTACGCAATGGCAAGCATTCTGGCCAGGCAGCTTGGCCTCGGCGTGACAGTGACGACATTTAGAGAGGACCTCTCGCTCGACGTCGACGAGATAGTCAGGCTCGGAGCTGGCGCGGTTTACGTGTGCTCTCCCAATAACCCGACCGCGCACGTGGTGAGAGAGCTGGAGGACCTCGCGGCGAGGCTCGAGGGACTCTTGATATATGACGCCGCCTACGCAGAATTTGCAGGATACTGGGTCCCGAAGTTTTACGAGTACGGAAATGTGGTGGAGGTTAGGACGTTTTCCAAGGCGTGGGGGCTCGCCGGGCTGAGGGTGGGGTACGTGGTCGCGCCCAAGCACATCATCGAGCTCATGAAGTCGCTCTCGCTCCCGCATCCAGTGTCAGCGCTTTCCGCCAAGGCGGTCGAGTGCGCGCTGGATGCGGGGAGGCCGTACGTCGAGAGGTCAATTCGCGAGGCCGAGGCTGTCAGAGAGTGGGCGGTGCGCCAGATAGGCGCTGACAAGTACCACGGCCCGGTGAACTTCGTGACTCTGAAGCTGCCGGACGCGAGGCGCGTCGCGGCCTTCCTCGAGGGTCGCGGCTTCGTCGTGCGGGTTATAGAGGGGAGGCCTCTCTGCAACTCGTGCTTGCGCTTCACGCTGGCGCCAATTCCGGTGATGAGAAAGTTCGTGAGCGCGCTCAAGATAGCCCTGGGCGAGTAGAGATGACCCCCTCCACGCCCTAGAGGGGCGGGGCCTCCACCGCGGGGGTTAATGGTCTTATTCCGTGTGCGGTTACTACGTAACTCAGTTTCGGGACTGGCTCTACATAGCCAGCCCTCTTTGCGATGCTTCTCGAAGCGTTTAGGTCTGCGTCTATCCTCACGCCTCTTGCAGACGTATAGGCCACGTTTCACCCTGCCGTTTTTCACGCTTAAGGCCGCAGGCCGAGCGCAGCTTGCTGGTTACGTACTCGTTCATGACTCTAAGCCTAATCCCGTACTCCTGCAGCACCTCGCCCAGCCGACATACACTCCATCAACGCCAGCCATGTGGAGGGTTCAAGAAATCTAACCGCCGTCCTGTAGTAGTGCCTAAGCCTCTCCTACCTCTTGCGAGTAGCGCGCAAGTAGAGGGCGTGTACCTCTTCCAAGTCTCGAATCCGCGGCCTCTAAGCCAGTCCCTAGCCGCTTGGTACGTGCCTATCTCCCGCCTCCACCAGTAGTACTCAGCCCTCATGGCGGAGCCCTTAACTAGAATGGCAACGTCGCTGTGGCTGAAGATTTCCAAGGCTTTCCAGCCCGGGGCGGTGAAAACGGCAGGGAGTCGCCCCGCCCGCCCATCCGGCGTGGGGCACCGCCCCCGGGCGTGAGCGTTACCGAGGGCAGGCCAGTAAACCTCTCTGTCTCAACCCCGCCCTGAGGGGCAGGGCTTGCCTTGCTTTTTGTCATGCCTGCATCATTTCAGCTCCCGGCCGCCCCCGGAGGGGGCCCGGGGCGCCGCCAGGCCTCCCGGGCGGGAGTTCTGCCCCCGGCAGGGCAGTTGCCCGCTCGCCGCAGCGATTATCAAGTACTACGGCAGGCGTGCCCTGTTATACACCAGCTCGCACTTTCGCGAGCCCAAGCCAAGGCTGCCGGCGCTCGTGCTGGCTTGCCGCAGTGCCCACTTGCAATAATCGAGTGCAGTGCGCGGGGCATGCAAGCTACTGCAGAAATGCCTGGAAGAGCGTGAAGAAAAGTGTCCAGAGTGCTCGGAGCCTCAAAGGGGGCTGAAAGCACAATGCATTTAAGGGGCCCCGCAGTACGCGGGGTGGGAATCCGGGCGCGCGAGGCGCTGGACATGGCGGTGTCGCTGCTCGCGCTCTCTCTGGGATTTGCAGTCGCGATGTCCGGCAGGGGGCTTCTCGGCGGCATTAACTGGGCCAGGGCGTTGAGCTACCTGCCAGCCGTACTTGTAATACTGCTCTTCGCGTTTGCGCTCCACGAGCTCGCGCACAGGCAGGTTGCCAGAAGGTTCGGCCACTACGCATTCTACCAGGCTGACTACTTGTTCCTTGCGCTCTCTCTCCTCATACCGCTGCTCTTCGGCTTCATTTTCGCCGCGCCGGGCGCCGTTGTTGTCATCCCGCGCGGGCATTTCTGGCGCGAGGACCTGAGGCGCGACATGTTTTTCATCTCTGTCGCCGGGCCGCTCACAAATCTCGCCCTCTCCGCTGCCGGAATTGCGCTGCTCTGCCAAATTCACTCGCCGTGGCTCGAGCTGTTCACTTACATAAACGCGTGGCTCGCGGTTTTCAACTTACTGCCTCTGGGACCCCTTGACGGCAGGAAGGCCCTCGAGGCGGACTTCAGGCTGTGGCTTGCTGTCTTTGCCGCGGCGGTAGCCCTGCTGGCCTATATCTTCCTCGGGTGGGGCTAGAGCATCCGGCGGATTAGCTCATTTATGAAAGGCCCCCTGTAGCCTAGATCGCCGCCGACTGAGAAGTGCCGCTTTATGCTGTTAAGGCCTCCTCGCGGCGGGTGAAGCCTGAAGAACGGCTTGAGGTGCGGGATGCAAGGCGCCCTCTCGCCCTCCCTCACGCGCACTTTCCTGCCGCACGCCAGATAGTCAATATCGCCGGAGACGTAAGCCAGGGCGACTTCGTCAAATGACTGCCAGCCCCACTTCCTCAAGTAATCAAGCATGAGCGGTCTGTCCCCGACAATTCTCCCTCTCTTCCTCAGAACCTCCGCCAGAGTATCTGCGTCTATCTCGCCCCACGTGACCAAGTCGTTCACCTCCTCAATCATTTTCGTTATGCTGGGAGTCCCTCTGACAACCACCATGGTGAACTTCCGCCTGAGTCTCAGCAAGTACAGCGTCGCCTCTACGTCTCTTGACGTCCCCGGAATGCCCCTGAGCCTTATGACGGCATAGCGCGGGTAAATTACCTTCTGCTCTGCCACGGCCTCACAACTTGAAACGATAGGTGTTGTACAGCGCGGCGTAGACGGCCTTGGCGAAGTTCAGAGTAGTTCTTGTGTCGCCTCGCGTCTGCGTCCACGCGTCTCTAATGCCGGCCAGTCTTAACACGACCTTAGCCACGCCCCCCGCCACGAGCCCCGCGCCCTTTGGCGCCGGTATTACCCTAACTCTGACGCTGCCCGACTTTCCCTCGACGACAAACGGCACGCTGTGGGGCTCCTCGCAAGAGCACTTCCACGACCCGCAACCACGCCTAACGGGGATTATGTTAAGCTTGGCGTCCTTAATTGCCTTCTCTACTGCCTGCCTCACCTGCCTCGCCTTACCCACGCCAATGCCAACGTAGCCATCCTCGCTCCCGACAGCCACAACGACCTGAAACTGGCTGCGCTCTCCGGCGTGAGTCTGTCTCTGCACGATGTTTATGTTGAGGAGCTCGTGCTTAAGGCCTGGCAGCAGGTAGTCGACTATTTCCGGCTCCTTTATGACGTAGTTATTTGCAAAAATCTCGTCAATCGTCCTTATCTTGCCCTCCTTCACCATCCGCCCGAGCTCCGTTTTTGGCTCCCACGTGCTGAGGTCGGCGCTCACGTGCACGGCAGGGGCTAGGGCCTATAAAAACGTGCAGCCCTGTCGCCGACAGGCCGCCTCACGCCCACCAGTAGCGCTCGCGGAGGAGTCTCGCCGCCCTTACCATTACCTTCAGCTTCTCAAGCGCCACGGATCTCGGGAACGCGCGGTACATGCCCGGCGCGAATCCGCAGTCAGGGTTTATCCAAATGCGAGCGGGGTCGACATGTTTTGCCACCCTCTCAACGTGCGCCACCACCTCCTCCACGGTCTCAACGCGTCCTGCATCTCTGACGTCTACCGAGCCCAGGCCTATTTCCTTGTCGCTCGGCAGCACCCTCGCGAACTCCTCCGGGTCGCCCATGCGCGGGTGCTTGTACTCAACGACGTACTGCTTCGTCTTGAGGTCAAAGATATGCGGCGCCAGCCTCTCGTAACCCACGACGGGAGAGTCCTCGGCGGGCCACCTGTCTAAGTGAACCCCGACGCGCACAGACGTGATGTAGCCGCCCACGGCCTCGTTTATTAGATCCACGGCGAGCTGGATCTCGTCGCGGAGCCCTCTGTACTTCTGGCCGTATATCTCCGACACGACGCGCTTGTAGCGGTCCGGCTTGTCCGGCTCGGCTTCTAAGAGGTCTCCCAGCATTGGCTCGTCGAGCTGCACGAAGGCGACGCCCGCGTCTATCAACCTGGAGATCTCCTTTCTGAGCACCCTCACGTAGGCCTCGGCCGCGTCCTCCGGTCTCGGGTAGTACGGCGATGATATCTGCGCGTGCCACGACTCCCACATGACTAGATAAGGCGAGGGCAGCGTCACCTTGAGCGGCTTCTGCGTCACCCTCTTGGCGTACTGCACCTCGTCAAGTGCTATAATGCTGTCCTCGATATACCCCGCTATAACCGGGCGCCACAGCGTCAGGGGCGCCTTGTGTCTCCTCATTATCTCCCTCGCGCTCGGGTGGAGCTCCTCGACCCTCACGACCCTAAATCCGCGCACCTTCTGGCCCAAAAATGCGACGAAAGACACGCGCCTCTGCTCGCCGTCAGTTATCACGTCGATGCCAGCCTCTTCCTGGTCCTTGATGGCCAGCTTTACGGCATCGTCTAGGTACTGGTTTAGCAGCTGCTGGTCGAGCGCGCCTTTGCTGTACCGCTCGAATGCATCTATGAGCCACGGCGGGCGCGGCCACGAGCCCACGACGGACGTCACGAACGCTCTCGGAAGCGCCACTGCTGGCGCGGCGCTCGCGAATTAAAGCTTCAATGTGACTGGCGCGCCGGCCTGTCTCGCCGGCCCGGTGTCAACACGGGCGTTCAGGCTCGCCCTCGGCAGTCACTGCTCCTCGCGCGCTTCTGCGCCCTCGTTTTTATGCCTTGCGCGCAGCTTTTTACGCGGGCAGCCTACACGCCGTGCCGGTTTATTCATGGCCCCAAGCGGTCTACACTGTGAGCGAGCGCCTCTTGAGACTCCAGAACGTCCGCGAGTCGCACTACTCCGTGAGACTCGGCGACGTGGTGATGTGCACTCTGTGCCACCGCAAGTGCAGGCTTCGCGACGGCGCTATCGGTGCGTGCGGCATGAGGTTTAACCTGCGCGGCAAGTTGTACACCGCCGCGTACGGCCTGCTGACGGCAGCAGAGTCCAGGCCCATGGAGATAAAGCCGCTGTATCACTTCTACCCCGGCACGTCTGCCCTGACAATCAGCACGTGGGCTTGCAACTTCCCGTGCGCGTGGTGCCAGAATTGGCATGTGAGTAACCTCAGCCCTCTTTGGCAGCGGGGCGGGGAGTCGAAAGCCTAATGCGCGGGGCCTGCGCCTTTCGTGGCCGAGTTCGCGCGCCTCCGGCCCTGGTGCTGCCGCGCGGGGTCGCGCGCTGCGTCGTGATCGGCGCGCGCCGCGGTGGGCACTACGCTGGTACAGGCCCCTGGAGGGCGCCCGCCGCTCAAGTGCGCGCCAAAACTTCCAGCCCACCGCGGTCGCGCCTGCTTACCGCGCCCGCTTATATCCCGGCGCATCTCCGCGCGCCATGGAGGAAAGCGCCACAGCCAGCATGGAGGAGCTCAAGCGCCGCCTGGAGCTTGCACTGAAACCGGCCGAGAGGCCGCCGGCGCTCGACGAGGTGCTTGAGGAGGTCTCCAGGCGAGGCGCCCTCCGCGGCCCGCTGGACTGGGCCTTCCCTGCGTGGATCGCCTACGTCGATTACGCCGTGCGGAAGATAATAGAGACGTTCCCGCTCACTGAGGAGGAGAGAAGGCAGCTCATGCACTTCCGGGACGCGCTGACGTGTCTCTTGCTGGAGGCGTGGATGCAGGCAAGGAATAGACTGACGACACTATACAAAGCCATTGTCGAGGGCACCTACCGAATAGGGGGCAAGAGACTGTACGCGCCAGATGGGACATGGATGTACGTTAGCAGGCCTCCATTCCCTCCAATTATCCCGATTCACGGCATAGGCGCAAACACGTACTTCCCGGACATATTGAAGCTCCCGCAGGAGAGTCTCAAGCTGTTACAGCTCGGCTGGAGGGCAAGCGATGAGGGCAGCGAGCGCAACCGGCCTACGATGAGCACCACTCAGCCTTGGCAGCTTATCGCATGGATTTCCGTAAGGCACGGAGAGGTGCGCATACGCGTTGTCTTTGTCTATTTAACACAGGAAGGAGTAAGCATACTGGTGAGGGCGACAGCAAAGAGCTGGAAACAGCAGAATAAAGAAGATAGTATAGATCGCGTTGTCAAATATTCAAAGGACGGAATATGGATGCCGCTATTCACAATGTGGCTCGGGGACGGAAGCGCCGAGCTGTCTAATATACTGCGAAGAAATAGATACTACCTACTAGTTGGATCTAAGAACCCTTGGAAATTGGGTCGCGCTATCGGGCCTTATAGCGCTCTCATCGCATCAGGCAAGGAGGCATATGCAAAACTTTGGAAAGCCGCTGGCGTCTATGGCAAGTTACTAGAATTGCTCAAATCGCATAAGTGGATTAGTATAAAACTCGCTACAGACGATACTTTTAGAACAATATACAAACAACAAAAGAGTGGTAGAAAGTGGGGAAGCAACAGAATAGTCATAGCAGGTATAGAAATGTCTTTACGCCTAGTAATCAGCAACGGCGGCTCTGTCTGGGCCGAATACTATACTACCAAACTCGAAGACGCAACGGAGGTCGCCAAAAAGCTAGAAGCAATCGGACTCAGACCGAATATAATTCGCTCCGGCCGCAGTTACGTGACGTACGTCGCCATGACAGACCTCCTGAAATTGGCAGAAGAAAACGAGTCGATTAGAAAGACGATAGCAACATATCTCATCGGCAGGGCTGCAAGCGGCACGCCCAAGCAAAAAGAAATGGCAACGAAGATTCTCCAAAGACACTTACATTTTTTCCCAGCAGCAAACTATTACCCCTCTTCAAGTACAAGTGAGCTATCCACGAAGCTCACGTCTCTAGCTATACCGAGCGCTCTAGAGCGTAGAGCGTCTCCCCGGCAAGACGGCGTCGCTTCTGGGGCGCTACGTCGAGCCTGAGCAGCTCGTCAGGTGGGCCCTCGAAAATGGCGACGCTGGAATCAATATTAGTTTCAACGAGCCCACGCTGCTGGCAGAGTACGCCGAGGACTTGTTCAGACTGGCGAGAGAGGCGGGCCTTCACGCCTCCATAAATACCAACGGTTATCTGACTGAGGAGGCTGCGGCCAGACTCGCGAGGGCGGGCATGGAGGCGATGAACGTGGACATAAAGGGTGGGAGGCGCACTTACAGGCAGTGGCTCGGCGCCTTTCTTGAGCGCCTGATCTCCACGGCGAGGGCTGCAATGTCGCTCGGCGTTCACCTGGAGTTCACGTACCTCGTGATCCCAGGCGTTAACGACGACGAGGCAGACGAAGTAATCGACACAGTGGCGTCGTTCGGGCGCAGTGTGCCGCTGCACATAGCTGCGTACTTCCCAGCGCATAAACTGACCAACCCGCCCACGCCGCCGGAGCTCGTCGAGGAGATCTGGCGCAGAGCCAGGAAAGAGCTGGATTACGTTTATGTCGGCAACATACCGGGGCACCCCGGCCAGCACACTTACTGTCCCAATTGCGGACACGCCGTGATTAAGAGAGCGGGGGACAGGGTTATCAAAATTGACTTGCGTGAGAGCAACAAGTGCCCCAAGTGCGGGCATCAAATAGCAATTCGCGGAAAGCCGGGGCGCTACGGGAATCTCTACCGCTCGTTCATCTGAGCGCCCAGATCTTGCCCCTTCGAGGCCCCCGGGAAGGCCTCTCGGCTGCGGGGCGGCGGGACGCTCCGACGGGCTACTTCAAAAAGCCCACAGCAGTCGACGGGAGTGGCGGTCGTGAGGCTCTCGCACGGCTCTGGAGGCGTGGAGACTGCCGAGATAATCGAGAGGCTCTTCATCGCCAGGCTGCCAGACGTCTTCAAGAAAGTGCCGGGAGGTCTCGGCCTCGACTTCCCCGATGACGCCGCCGCGGTGCCGATGGGAGACGGGCGCTACCTAGTGATCACAGTTGACTCGTACACTGTCAGCCCCCCGTTCTTCCCAGGCGGCGACATCGGCCTTCTCGCCGCATGCGGCTCCATAAACGACGTGCTCATGCTGGGCGGGAGGCCCGTCGCCATGATGGACGCGATAGTCGTCGAGGAGGGATTCCCAGTGGAGGACCTGGAGAGAATAGTGAGCTCGTTCCTCTCGGTGCTAAGGTCCGAGGGAATTGCCCTCATCGGCGGCGACTTCAAGGTCATGCCGCGGGGGCAGCTGGACAAGGTTATAATAACTACCGTGGGAGTAGGCGTGGCGGAGAGGCTGATAGTAGACAGGCCGAGGCCGGGCGATAAGATCCTGGTCTCGGATTACGTCGGCGATCACGGCGCCGTGATAATGATGCTGCAGCACGGCGAGAGCCCGAGAGGTCTCAAGAGCGACGTCAAGCCGCTCGTGAGGCTTATGGTCCCGCTGCTTGAGAAGTACGGGAGCTACATTCACGCAGCGCGCGACCCGACGAGAGGCGGCCTCGCAATGGTGCTGAACGACTGGGCAAGGGCGGGCGGCGGGGTCGTGGTGGTCGACGAGGAGGCGATACCGATTAGGCCCGAGGTCGCGTCATACTCGCACATGCTCGGGATAGACCCGCTCTATCTAGCGAGCGAGGGCGTTGCCGTGCTCGCGGTAGACCCCTCCGTCGCCGGCGAGGTTCTGAATTTCGTGCGCTCGCTCGGCTTCCTGAACGCGAAAGTGATAGGCGAGTTCAGAGAGTCGCGGAGGTACAGCGGCTATGTCCTCCTGAAGACGCAGGCCGGCGGCTTCAGGATCTTGGAGCCCCCGCGTGGCGATCTCGTGCCGCGGATCTGTTAGGGCGGCCGGGACTTAAAGGATGACCTGCTCCCAGGGGTGGCTTTTCGCAGCCCTCTGGCCTCTCAACTCCTCCAATCTCTGAAGCAGTGCCCTGATTTCTGCCTCGGACACCTTTCTGAAGAGGGGCCTCACCTCTCCCAGCGGCGTGCCCGGCTCGGGCGGCCTGTACGCATCTTCCCAGCTCAGGCCTGCCGTCCCGCCCATCATCCTCCACAGTCTCTGCGCGCTCTCCGGCACGACCGGCGCGAGTCCGGCTGCCAGCATTTTGAGAGACCAGTAGGCATTGTACATCACGGCGCAGGCGGCCTCCCTGTCTCCTCTCACTAGCTCCCACGGCGCTCTCGCGTTGAGGTACCTGTTGCCCTCCCTGGCTATTTCCACCACTGCGTGCAGCGCCTCTTTCAGCTCTATTGCGTCGTAATGCCTCTCCGCCTTCCTGAAGAGCTCCGTCACTTTGTTTATGAATTTTCCATCCTCCTCGGAGGGCTTGCCGGGCGGCGGGACCGTGCCGCCCATCTTGCTCTTGATAAATGAGAGGACTCTGTTGACATAATTGCCGACATCGTCGTTCATCACCTTGTTTACTATCTCCAGCGCTGTTGACCACGTGAAGTTGGCATCTCTATTCTCTGGGCGTATGTAAACTAGTATGAACCTCCAGTAGTCCGCTGGCATTATCTGCAGCGCCTCGTCTATCCACACGCCCCACCTCCTGCTCTTGGAGAACTTATCGCCCTCGTACAGCAGGTACTCTGTCGATGCGGTTGTCGCCGGGAGTGTGTAGCCCTCCCCGCTTGCCATCAAAAGTGCCGGGAGGATAATGACGTGAAACGGCACGTTGTCCTTGCCCACGAAGAAAATAATTCTCGTCTCTGGATCCTTCCAGAACCGCCTCCACCCCTCCTGCCCGCGACTCTTGAAGTACTCGATCACCGCCGATATGTAGCCCAGCACGGCCTCGAACCACACGTAGATGGTCTTCCCCCCGGCGCCGGGAAAGGGAGCAGGTATGCCCCACTTGTTATCTCTCGTTACCGCGCGAGGCTTGAGCCCCTCCTTTAGCATTGCCAGCGACATCTCCCTCGCGTTTGGCTGGAGGTACGGGTTCCTCTCGACGTACGCGCGCACGCCGTCCTCGAGCCTCTTCAAGTCGAGGTACCAGTGCTTCGTGACTCTCCACTCCGGCCTCGACCCGCAGATGGCGCATCTCGTGTCGACGAGCTGCTTAGGGTCGAGCAGCATGCCGCAGCTCTCGCACTGGTCTCCCCTGGCCCTCTGGTAGCCGCAGTACGGGCACTTGCCTTCGATAAATCTGTCCGGCAAGTATATATTGTCTCTGGGGCAGTAGGGCACCTCATCTTCCCTTGTAAATATGTATCCATTGTTGTACACTTTCATGAAGAATTCTTGTACAAATTTTATGTGCGTTTCCGAGTGAGTGTGAGTGTATATGTCAAACGATATGTTCCACCTCCTGAAGAGCTCGGCTACTATTTCATGCATCTTAGCGGCGTAGGTCGCGGGGTCTACTCCCAATTTCATCGCCTCGACCTCTAGGGGAGTTCCGTGCATGTCGCTGCCCGACACAAAGATCACTTCGTGGCCGCGCAGTCTGAGGTATCGCGCGTAGACGTCCGCAGACAGTACAGAGCCTATCATATTGCCGAGGTGGGGCACTGTCTGGACGTAAGGCCACGCAGATCCAACGATATACTTTGCCACGTCGGGAGGTGGCGGGAGCTTTATAACTTGGGAACTACCAAGAGCGCCCGGCCTCCGGGCGTGCAGAGCGCCGCACTGCCGAGCGCAGCGCCATTCTGAGCACGGCGTGCCAGCCGCCCTCTCTGTAAGCTGCGAGCACGGCGGGCCAGCTAATCCTGGCGACAAGAACGCTAAGTGTCACTGTCAGTGTGAGCGTAGCGGCAAGCGCCGCGGCACTGCCAGCACCGAGCTCAAGCGTAAAGTAGGCGCCCCCGATGAAGAGCGTGCAGGCGAGGTAGAGCGTGAGCTTGCCCGCGAAAACTGCGAGCGCGAATCTCCTCACGTCGTAGCCGGCCACCGCGAGGGGGATGTAGAGAACGTCGTCCGGTAGCGGCGTCGCGGCAAATATGAAAATCGCGATGCCAATACCCCGGCTACGGGCAACGGCGTTGAAAAGAGCCTTGGCCTCTTCCTGCATCCCGCGCAGTAGGAACTTCCCGGCGGCGTGCCCGCAGAAGAATACTACAAGCTTTCCAGCAGTAGAGCCGAGCGCCAGCGCGAAAGACGCCGCGAGGGCGAATGCAGGGTCTCTGTAAAGCGCGACGTACGGCGTGACCGCGGCAATTGTCGGGGTGTAGGAGAACGGCACGACGTGCGCCGCCAGCGCGATCACAAATAGAGTGAGGAGAGTGAGAGCAAGAGAATTCCACGGCACTGCGGCTATCTGCCGAACCTCCTCTGACGCCTAGAGTACTCGCGAATTACATAGATCAAGTCCTCGCGCTCGACCTCAGGCCACAGCTTGTCCAAGAATACTAGCTCAGAGTAGGCAGATTGATAGAGCAGGAAATTGCTCAGCCTCCTCTCGCCGCCGGTCCTGATAATGATGTCGGGCTCTGGATGGGGTATCTCTCTCGTGTCGAGACACGCGAAGAACGCGTCCTCCGTGAGCTCGCGCAGCTTGACCTCCCCCGCCAGTATTCTCCTCACGCAGCGCACTATCTCGTCCCTGCCGCCGTATCCCATTGCCACCGTGAGGTAGTAGTCAGAGTAGCCGCCGGTTGCGCTCTCGAGCGCCCTCATGGCGCTCGCGAGACTCTCGGGAAGCAGCGACCTGTTGCCTATGAACCTCACCCTGACCCTACTCTCGTGAATTAGCGGGTCCTCTACTGCTCTCTCAATCTCTTTCCGGAACACTCTGAAGAGTATTTCCAATTCAAGCCGGCTCCTGTTCAAGTTCTCCGTGGACAGGGCAAAAACTGTGACGCATTTTATGCCTCTGAACTCCAGCACCCAGCGCAGGAAGCTCCTTATTTTCTCGACGCCGAGCTTGTAAGCCGCGTGGAGGTCGAGCCCCGCCTTTCTGGCATATCTCCTGTTCCCGTCTGGTATTACCGCAATGTGGCGCGGCAGATTAACAAACTCTCTCGCCAACATGCTCGTCGCTGCCTCTGTCAACAGTCAGCAGCGCGGGTTTGTCGCACGTGGCCAAGATCATGCCCTGGCTTTCAATTCCCATAATTCTCTTCGGCTGCAGATTTGCTACGACGACAACGAGCTTCCCCACCAGCTCCTCGGGCTTGTAGTGCTCGGCGAGCCCTGCAATTACCTGCCTCCTCTCGGCGCCAAGGTCGACAACTAGCCGCAGCAGCTTCCTCGAGCCCTCGACTCTGCTCGCCTCGACGACCTTCCCGACGCGCAGCTCTACGCGCTTGAACTCGTCCAGCGTGATAAGAGACATGAGTGCTGCCGCAGGGCCTTAATTTAAAATATTTTAACCTGTTCTGAAGTCGGCGTACTGGCTCCCCACCGTGTACACGATAACCTCGACCAGCGCCGGCCTCTCGCCGAGCTGGTACCTGTACAGGATTGCAGTCCCCTGAACTAAGTGCACGTAGCTAACTCTCTCCACGAAGCCGTTTTTTATCTCCTCCCTCACGGGGAGCACGTTGGCGAAGTCGCCACCGGCAGTCGCCAGATAGACGTCAACCCTCTCGACCAGCCCGTCCCTCATGTTACGGCACTCTATGTAGACGGGTGCGTCTGAGTGCACGTGCTTTATCTGCACGCCAGTTTGCTTGAGTCTGCTGACCACGTAATTGAGCATTTGGTAGACCTGGCTCTTGGAGGCAACTGAAATAACAAATGTCGGCGGCGCGACTATCATCATGCGGCTAGACGGCCCTCTTTAATATTCTCCTCACCACAAATGCCGCGGCGAAGCCAATGGCTAGCGACGACAGGTACACGTACAGCAGGAACGCAGGCACGCCGAAGTAGCTGCCCTCGACCATTACTGTCACCGCGTTTGAGACGTTGGGCACCAGGTACTCGTTACCCTTGAACTCTGCCACTATATTGTAGACTCCGGTGCAGGAAAAGTTGAGTATCACGCTTCGTGACTTAAGCACTCTGACGGTGTCGGCTTCCGAGCAGTTAAACGTCCTGTTTATCTTGCGGATTACCACCTCGCCGCTCTCGTGCCCCACGGGGCTCTCTATCTCAACGGTCGTGACGGGCCCCGACTCGATGAGTACTATTCTCCTCTGCGCCGAGATCCGCACGACTGCCGGGTTCCTGAGGGCCGTTACCAGCTTGGAGTCCCAGCACGGGTAGTACCGCTCGTCGCCGGGAAAGTACACTGTCACGTTGTACACCCCAGTCGAGTTCAGGACGAACTCGCGCGGGACCGCGCTGCCGTTAATTACCACGCGGACGGGCAGGTCGACGAGCGGCTCGACGGCGTACCTCCTCAGCACGTACACCGCGTCGCCTGGAGCGACGTCGCCGCGAATTGCGAAACGCACGGCGCACGGAGCGCGCTCGACGAGCACTTGCGTGGTGTTCTCCGCGCTGGAGTAGTTCGGGTCGAGGCTCTCGAACCTGGCCGCAACCGTGTACGCGCCGCCGCGCGGCGGCTCCCACTCGCCGCGGTAGAGCGAGGCGCTGCCGGAGAAGAGAGCGGTGCCGTTCACCGTTACAGTAAGCGTGCCGTTAATTCCGCGCGGCCTCACCGCAGCGAGAATGGGCACGCGGCTCCCGTAAACACTCCTGCCGGGCGCCTGCACAATCACAGAAACGGGGGCCTTTCTCACGACGACCCTAAAGCTCTCTCTGACGCTCACAATTCCCGCGGCCTCGGGGACGGTCACCGTGGCGAGGTAGACGCCGGCCGGCAGGCCCGCCACTCTCAAGACCCCCTCTCCGTTCACGATGCTGATGGTTTTATTGACGGAATGCGGTCTGTCCAGCCCGACTATGCTGACCAGCACGGTGATGTTAACCGGCCTGTTGTGCAGGGTAACGCGAATGGGAACGGCGAGCTCCTGACCGTACGTAATCACAACAGGCCCGCCAGTCTCGACAGTGGGAGTTGACGGGGCCACGTATATAATGGCGCGGGCCCCGGCGCTGGCGAAGTTCCTGCTCGACGGGATGAACGCGACGGTCAGGTTATGAGGCCCCGGTCCCGCCGCGAGCGTGTCAACAATACTTCCCTGCGGCCTCCCGTCGAGATACATCGCGATAACGCCCGCGGGCCGGGCCCGCGACGGCGAGAGCAGCTCTACTGAGATCTCGAGTAGCTCGCCGTATCTGGCCTCGTAGAGACCCGCCTCCCTGCCGTTTATTCTGACCCTCAGGATGACGGGCGCCGGCGCGACCCGGATTGCGCTCGACGCGCTCGCCGAGGTGATATTCCTGTCGCCGGCCACCTCTGCGACTATGCTGTACGCGCCGGCATCCGGGCGCTGCAGCCTAACGACGCCCGGCGCGACGATCCTGCTCGGCGTTCCGTTTACAAGAACGCTCACGGGCGATTTGTACTCCCTGCCTCCCACCCGCACGGACACCGCAATCTCGACGTCATCGCCGTATATGTACTCGCGTCTGTGAGCCAGCACTACCTCCGGCCTTGCCCTCTGCACCGTCACCTGACTGGCTATCACCACGCCGCTGAAGTTCAGCATTACTGTGTGATTGCCGGCGCCCAGACCCCACGTGTCCACTCTCAGGGCGCGTGACGCGGGCACTGCAATGCCCCCGACCAGTACGATGCCGCCTCTCGGCGGGGGCTCCAGCACCAGCGTCATGATCTCGCCGAACACATTGCCGCTCACGCGGACCTCCGGCACTACCACAACTGCGGCTCTCTCGTAAAACGTGCCGTTCGTTGCCAGCACGCTGTAGATACCGGAGTACTGCGGCGCGCCCTGCAGTCTGCTCCCGTTGGCGTAAATGACTACTTCCCTGCACGTTGAGTTCGCGTAAATTCCACGCGTGAAGTTCGAGAGCTTAATTCTGCAGACGTCAGCAACAGGAAGCACCACGCTGCCGGCATCTGTGCTGACAACTACGCGGGAGGCCCCCGGCAGCGGCTTGAGGCCGACGTGCACGGCCCCGCGCGACGTGAAGTTAAAGTCCACCACAGCGCCGCTCACGCCAATAACTCTCGTGGCGCCCTCTATTGTGATATTAGTGTACGTGTCTAGGTTCACGAGCTTAGGAGCCGCGCGGAGGTCATTATGGCGCGCGCCGGCGGCCAGCGCTAGGAGCGCGAGCGCCAGGACTGCAATTACCGCGCCCCGGCTCACGGCTGTCAGACCACGACTGTCGATAAGTACTTTGCATATGCCAGTATTGCCCTGACGGCTGGCGACTCCGACGGCCTCAGCTTGAGCACCTCTACTTCCACTGCCTGCCTCGTCGCGTGCAAGAGTCTGTCGAACGGCACTATGTGGGGCGGCTCGCCGAACGCGCTCTCCATTACTCTCTCCCACGGTGCTGCGTGAATGGCACTGACTGGATACTCTGGCATGTACATGTTCAGCACAGGCCTCAGACGCTTTGCGTTAATCGCGTCGATGCGGCTCCTGACCGCCTCTATTGCCGACGCGTCCGGCGTTGTGACGGGCACGACGCAGTCGACGAGCCCCCCGACTATGCCCTCAATGGCGAGCGGCGGCGCGTCGATGAGCGCGACCAGGGGGCTGAGCCTCTCCCTGACTAGCTTGAGCACGTACTCCAGCTGTCGCCTCATGTACGGCGTGTTCTGTGAGAAATAGCTGAAGACCAGCCTGAACTGGCCCTTTTCAGCGTTCCAGACTCTGACGTAAAACGCCCTGAGCGGGTCGGCGAGCTTGCCAGTAATATAGTCCGAGAGAGAGGGGGAAGCCGCGGCGCGCGCGGGATCCCCCATTAAAATAATTGATGCCGTTCCTAGGCTTGGCGTCAGGTCGAGGAAGACGACGGGATATTGCGAGACGTCCCTCCATAAGTACGCAAGCACGACCGCAGAATTCAGCGCGAGCGTCGTCTTGCCCGTGCCGCCCTTGAGACCCGAGTAGAATAGCACGCCTTTCATACCTCGGGGGCTACCACCGGCCGCCTCTTTATCTCCTCCGGCGTCAGCACGGCGCCAGCCGGCTGCTCCTGCGCCTCCCGCCTCCCCTGCCTGCCTCTCCGGCTCGCAGAGATTACTAGAATGGCAACACTCGCAATATACGCGGCCGCCGCCGGGAGGTGCTGAGCTAGCAGTGCGAGTACGAACGCGAGCAGATTCAGCGCCAGTCCCACGGCGAGCCTCACAGATAGCCGCTGCGTCGCACTATTTTTACTTGAGGCCTCAGGCCGCCAGCGGGAGTCCGGCCGTTAGGTCTGCCGGAGGCGGCCCCGCGCCACTCGGGCGGCCGGAATTGAGTGCGGGCGCGAGGAGTGCTTACTTGTTCGCCACTTTGGAATAAGCAGATGGGTAAACAGACATAGCGCTCTCTATTATTTCACATATTTTTTCAATGTCGCCTGCCTTGGCCCCCCTCCACAGCGGACTGTCCCTTCTGAGTATGTACTTCTTTCCGAGCTTCTCGAGATACCCCGTTGCTAGAAGCACTCTGGCAACACTCGTGACCTTAAAGACGACGGACTTAGCCGGCCTCAGCTTTGCCTCTGCCCAGCGCGCGATGTCGCCGACGACAAAGCTGATAATGTTACCCCGCGCTCTCGACACCGCCTCGATGAAGTACCTCGCCAGTATCTCGCACACTCTCACGTTCACGATGTGATACACGTAGAGCTATCTATAAAAGGTTTTCGCTGCTAGCGCCCCGGCGCCGCTTATTCTTCTGAGCGGCAGTAATATCGCTAACCGCGGCCTCGGCCGGTCCAGGTGCGCGCGGCTCGCACTGGCAGTGCAATACGCAATATGCTGGCACAGTGTAAGCGCAGACATTGGCACGCCCCAGTCAGCGAGCAACGACCTCGTCATCTGGCCTCAGAGGGGTTCTATCTCACCACTACAGCCCCCTCCTGTCCCCTCCCCCTTTTAACCTTCCCTCGCGCTTGGGGCAGAGGCGGCCCTACTGCAGCCGTCCCGCCGACAGCCAAGCCATCCCGCGACCGACCCCAGAGGCCGGCTCTAGGGCTCTGGGGCGGCTGAGACTGGGGGCGGGCTGCCGGCAGTCCCGTCGCGAGGGCAGGGATTCGGGGCTGCGCGCACTGCTTAAAAGCGCGCGCCCCACTGCGCGCGTGCAAGCCGTCATTCTAGCCGGCGGCTTTGGCAAGAGACTGGCGCCGCTCACGAGCGATGTGCCCAAGCCTCTACTGCCGGTCGGCGGCAAGCCAATACTGGCGAGGCAGATAGAGTGGCTCAGGCATCACGGCGTGACGGATGTAATACTAGCAGTGGGATACTTACGGCATAAGATATTTGAGACTATTGGCGACGGGAGGAAGTACGGCGTTAGGATCCTCTACAGCGTCGAGGAGGAGCCGCTGGGCACAGGCGGCGCGATAAAGAATGCCGCCCCCTTCATTACAGATGACGTATTCATCGTCGTCAACGGGGACATCATAACGAACCTGCCAGTCAGCAAGCTGCTCGAGGAGCTTGGTAACGCCGACGGCGCGATTGCGCTGGTGCCTCTGAAGAGCCCCTACGGCATTGTTGAGTTTGACGCGAACGGCCTCATCACGAGATTTGTCGAGAAGCCCGTGCTGGAGGGATTTTACATCAATGCCGGCGTCTACGCCCTCAGGAAAAAGCTGCTCGGCGAGCTGCCGGACCGCGGGAACGTGGAGGAGACGCTGTTCCCGCTACTGGCGCGCCAGCGGCGACTCAAGGCAGCCCTGTTCAAGGACGTATTCTGGCGCTCAGTTGATAACCTCAAGGATCTCGAGGAGCTTGATGCAATGTTCTCGCAGGGTGGGGAGCTGCTCTGACAGCAACGCAATTTCCCGACGCGCATTCTGCGTGAAATGGAGTGCCGCCGAGCACGAGCAGCCCGCGCGCGAACTCGCCGACGCTCTCGCTCAGCACGAGGGTCTTGCCGCAAAGGCGCAGCTCCCTCCCGGTCACTTGGAATGTGAACGCGCGCCCGCACGGCTCTATTTCAAGTGACAGTATTACTAAGTCTCGCACCATCACGAGAAGCCCCCTGACCTCCCGCCCCGCCATTAGTCGCTCCAGGCCGTCACGCCGCCCTCCGCCACGGACACTCTGTAGTACGCGTACCCGAGCGCAGAGAGGATCCTGTCAAGCGCGCGACCGTCCCGCGGGAGCAGCACCACGACCCCTCCACGCCCCGCGCCGCTCACCTTGCCGCCGTAAGTGAACGGCCGCGTCAATTCCAGCAGCGAGACCACCCTGCTGTCGACTACTTTCAGAGCTCCCAGCAGCCAGTTATTGAGCTCCATGAGCTCGCCCACGCACTCCAAATCCCCCCTCACCAGGCAGCCGTGCGCCTCATCGACAAGAGCCCCTATCGCGTCCACGACCGATGCCGCCGACTTGTGCCTGGCCAGCAGCGACTTGACGTCCGCGACTATCTCGCCAGTCGTGCCCCTCCGCGGCAGCACGACCACGTAAAGTGGCGGGAGCGCGGCGCTTAATCTCTCGACGCGGAGCGGGCTTGGCCACACCCTCAGCAGGCCGCCGAATGTCACGACGGCTGTATCCATGGGCGACGCAATGCCCTGAACCTCAAGCTCGACTCTGTGGCCTAACCTCGCGAGCTCCTCCTTGCTCACGCCAGCGCTGGCGCACGCGGCGTACGCCCTCAGGATGCCCACCGAGACCGCGGCCGACGTGGCGGCGCCGATGCCCGGGGGCAGCTCGCTCTCTATTGTAAACCTGGCCTTAATGTCGCCCCACGCCTCTCTCGCCACCTTGATCGCCGCGACTGCGTACGCCAGGAATCTCTCGGCGCCGCGCGCCTCGAGGCGCCCCTCGTCGGGAATGTAGACCAGTCTCGCGGGAGTCCCGGCGGTCTCGATCGCAAGCCTGTCCCACGCGCTGCACTCGACCCTGACGCCCCGGTCAATTGCCGCGGCTATTGCGGGCTTTCCGTAGACTACTGCGTGCTCGCCGAACAGCTTAATGGCGCCGGGGGCGAAGACTCTCGCCGGCACTAGAACAGCGACGCCAAGGCTCCCGCCACTTCCTCCCCGCCGGGCCCCTCTTTTTTCTCCCCGCCGGCCCTCTCTGGCACCTCGGGCTTGCGGGCCTCCCCGCCGCCAGCGCCTCTCTCTGCCTGCGTCGCCTGCGCGACCTGAATGCCGAGTTCCGGCGCTCTCTGGGCGAGCGCGGCAGCGAGCGCCGCGGTCTCGGCCGCTGCCCTGCTCACGAGCAGCGGCAGGGTCTCTCTGGCTATCACCGCGAGTCTCGCGGCGAGCGCGACGGCCCTCGCGTGCGCGGCGGGCAGTACAACGTAGAGAACCTCCCTCGCCGGATACACTATACTCAGAGCTAGATTCCTTGCTGCAGTGACGGCGCTTTCGAGGAGCTTCCTGTACTCGCTCGCGTCGACAGCGAGCACTGAGATCTCCACGAACCTCCTCCCCCTCAGGATCATGCCTAGCAGTCTCAGCTGCTCGAACACGGGCTTTATGCCAACTACTCTGAGCACCTCGGCCACTTCTGGCGTTATTTGCTGGCCAGCCTTGACAATAATGGTATCTTTTGCAACCCAGATCTTGCCCTCCTGCACTCTGATCGGTATTTTCAGTTTGCTGAACTTGGAAATTATGGGGCCCGGCGACGCGCTCGTGGGGCCCGCTGGTACTGCTATGTCGTAGGGCGCCGTGTCGCCGGGTCTAGCGGCCCTTCTCACGCTGTTCTCTGCAATTACTCTAGCGATCTCGACAGGGTTCGCGTTAGTGAATAGAAATCCCACCTCGCCCCTGACTCTCTTCGCTATGTCTGGCGGTATCTCGCCGAAGACCCTTGCGAACGCTATTCTGAACAGCGTCGGCTTGATTATTTTTACAACGCCGTACGGCCTCAGCCTGTATCTGTACTCGTGGAGAATGCCTGCCTTTAGCTTGTGCAGATCGAATATGAAAACGTAGCTGTACTCCTGCAGGAGCCTTGCCGCTTCCTCGACGATTCTTACCTTACGCGGCGGGTAGGGCTTAGTTCTGGTGTAACCGCGGGCGGCACTCGACATGCCCGCGCGAGCTCCGGGTATTTTGAACTTTAGCGCTTGACTAGAACCTCGGCCGGCAGAATTCTAACGGGAGGTCCCATTGTCTTTTTAATGTATATTTTCTTCAAGTGCTGCCTGATCGGAAATTTCTTGTTGATTTCATCTATAACAATAAGTACATTCTTCAGTATTTCCTCCGGGCTCTGCCTCTCGGAGCCAACTCTGACCTTCACTACGGGCTCATTTCTCAGCCTGATTCGCACGGCCCTGCTTAGCCTGTCCACTGCCGCCCTCACGTCAGCTCCTGGCGGCACGACCTCGGGCATCTTGCCGCGGGGCCCGAATATCGGGCCTATTGTTCTGCCCAGGAGCGGCATTAAGTCCGGCGGGGCGATGAAAAAGTCGTGCTGCTTCGCGAGCCTTCTGACCGCCCTCTTGCTCCCGGCGAGGGCTTCGATTTGCTCCCTCGTTATCACTGCGCTGACGCCGGCCCCCCTCACTGCTGTCTCGAAGGCGCCGTGCGCGAACGCGGCAACTCTGTTAGGCTCTGGGGGGTGGGGCAGCGGCACGATGATATTCAGGCGGTTCTCGGATTTTGTCAAGTCCACATCCCTCAGCACGAGTATCAGCTCTACGCTTTGCACGAAGCGACGGGGCCTGCCGCTCTTTAGCGCCTCCGCTATTCTTGACAGTAAGGCCTGCCGGTTTATAAGTGCGCTCATCGTCGCGCGAAATGGAGGCGTTTTAATATCTTAGACGCGCTACGGCTGCTGGCTCCACGCGCTCTCGTACCTCTTGAGAATCTTGTCGCGCGCGCCGCTCTCGACCTCCTTAATAACCTCGTCGGCGCGCTTGCCGTCAACTGTTATGCCCATTGACCTGCAAGTGCTCAACAGCTGTTTCACCGCCGTCTTTAGCGTCCTCGACTTCAGCTCGTCGCGTTTCAGTATAGCAATCTCGACGAGCTGCTCGAACGACACATCGCCTATCGTTTCGCTCTTGGGATCGTGCGCGCCGACATCCCTGCCGAGCAGCTTCAGCAAAAGATCGCCTATTGGCGGCAGGTAGACTCTGACGGCGTACTTCGTTGGGGAGACGACCTCAAGCTCTACCTTCTGCACCGGGTACTTAGCGTACGCCCTCAGCCTCTCCTGAACCTGCTTAACCACAGTGTCGGGGTCGAGGCCCAGCTGCTTGAGCGTGTCCTGAAACTGCGGGGTCGCGGCGACTCTCTCCCTCTGAAGTGGCACCGTCACGACACGCTTGACTACGCGCACGGCCAGCGCGCTCCTACGTAGTTAAAAGAGTATTGCCCGCGGGACCGAATCCAGAGGCGCTGGCGTGCGCAGCATTAGAGGGCGGGCGCCGTCGGGCGCGATTTCGCGGCGGGAGCGAGACAGGGCGTGGCTGTTACGCGCCGGACCCGGCTCCCTGCAAGGCCCTCCTGACGAGCCTCACTTCGCTGATCCTGAGATCCAGGGGCATGGGGAATGCCGTGTCGAGAAGCTCCACGCGCACAATGCCCTTCTCGCGGTCGACGTAAATAACTCGCCCCCTGCTGCCCTTTAGAATGTCGGCGGTTATCTCAATCTCGTCGCCGATGTTCACCTCCACGGCGGGCTTGGCAGGCTTGAGCAGCCTGACGACCTCCTCCACGTTCGTAACGCCCTTCAACAAGCCCTTGACATGTCTAATGCCGTATATGGCGCGGGTCACGGCGGGGAGAGACTCGCCCTCCACGAACAGCACGCCTAGACTGCTAGGAGGCACGACAATTGAGTACACTGGAATATTACTTGACTCAACTCTCGCCTTGAGCAGTACCGCTATGTTGTACTCCTGGCGCGCAACAACGCTGACGGCATAAAGCGGGCTGCTCGAGCGGGGTCTGGCCTCAGAGGGGCTCTCTCTCACCATTACAGCTTTCCTCTATCGTTCCCCTTTTAACCTTCCCTCGCGCGGGAGCTCCAAGCCGCCGGAAGAGGCACTTGGTGGATTCCGGGAACCCCGCACCTCCTCAAGGGAGTAGAGAAAACCGATGCCCAGTAGGACGCTCCCCGCTGTACTGGGCTCTGAACTGCCTCCCCGCCCTAAAGGGCAAGGCTTTCTAGGCATGTGAGATGCCGCATTACTCTGCCGCGCTTGACGTGCGCCCCTGCTTAGAGCGCGCGAGCTATCTCAGCTTGGCGAGGAGGTACATCAGCACGATGAAAATTGCAGTAACGGACACCAGCACGACCACAGCGCCCTTCACGGGGTCTCCAAGCGAGTGAACCGGCTGCCTGTAAACGTAGCTCATCACGTAAGTGCCGATCACGTGAAAGACGACCTGCACCACTCCGGCAACGAAGGCCGACACCAGCAAGAACTTCGCCGCGAGTTTCAACTCCCTATCGTCAGGTTTCCTCGCTGCGGTCACGGCCCATCTGATGTCGCGCCAGAAATTCAGCAGCCTCTCGCGGAGCCTAGCCAGAGAGGGCACCCTCATGACCCCGCAAACTCCTCCAGCAGTAACTGTCTGAGGTACTCGGACTTGGAGAACTTGACAAGGTCACTATACGCCTGGCCTGTGCCCAGAAAGTAAATAGGCCTTCTGAGCGTGTACATAAATGTCAAGATGGAGCCTCCCCTCTGGTAAACGTCTGCCTTGGCAGCGACCATTCCGTCAATTCTGACGTGCGCGGCGTACTGCTTTGCGATTTCGAGCGCGTCGTTGCCTAGCTGCGAGTCGAACACGAACACGGAGAAGTGTGGTTCGGCCACTCTCTGGATTTTTCTCAGCTCCTCCATCAAGTTCTTGTCCGTGTGCATGCGCCCGGCCGTGTCTATGAGCACGAAGTGGCTGCCGCGCGACCTCGCGTGCTGGATTGCATCGTAAGCAACAGCCGCGGGGTCGGCGCCATAACGGCCGCCTACTACTCTGAACCCGACTCTCTTGCCGTGCTCCTCAAGCTGCTCCACGGCGCCGGCCCTAAACGTGTCCGCGGCGGCGGCAACGACAGAGTACCCCATCTGTCTCAGCTGGAACGCAAGTTTTGCAAGCGTTGTCGTCTTGCCGTAGCCGTTGGGCCCGAGGAACATCACCACGACGGGCCTAGCCCTCTCCAGCAGCTTTCTGGACTCCTCGTAGAAGTCCACGTCCGGCACGTCGCTCAGCGCGTCGAGAAGCGCCCGATGTATCACCGCCCTCACTGCCGCCTCCCTCTCGCCAAACCGCGGCACGCGAGCGCCCACGAGCCTTCCCCTCAGGTCGCTAACTATCATGTCGGCGACGTCAACCGCGACGTCGCACTCAACAAGCTCGACATAGAGCTTGGAGAGCGCTCTCTCAACGTCGCCCTCCCCCAGCACATCCTCCTTTACCGCCTCGACGACAGTCCTGACGAGGTTGGAGAACGCGCTCTTCAGCCTCCAGAACATTATCTAATCACCACACCGGACCCCTCCAGCGCTTGCCTTAGCTGCGCCGCCCTCTCTGAGAGCCTCTTCATGTTATCCTCCAGTGCTGCCTTGATTTTAGTGTACTCATCTATTCTGGCCCTTAAAACTCCCTCTGCCGTCTCGAGATCGAAGAATGCGTAGTACCTGGCGCCGATTGGCACGAGCACCTCGCGCACGGCGAACTGGCCCCTGACGAAAATCCCGGCGCCTATGTGGACAAACTTCTCGCCGCCTCCCTCGCTCTTGAGCACTCTCACGCCATCGAGCGCCACGGCGAGCTCCTCCAGCGTATCCTCAACCACGCTGTACTGCGCCTGTAGGCTGGCGAGTAGCTCGCTCACCAGCCTGTACTCCTCTACGAGCCTCGCAATTTCCTGTTTTGCGTCTGGGCGCGCGGCAGGCACAGACATTGCCCCGCCCCTAGCTGAGTCTCACTATTTTGTCCAGCGCCAGCATGGTCTTTACAGTGCGCGATCGTGCCTGCTCCGGCGCGATGGGAATCACGCTCTCGATCCTTATCTGCTGTCTCGTGAGCTTGTGCCTGCCGCACAATAGCGAGTAGACCCTCTCCACAGCGTCATACGGCTTCACGGCCGCGACCTCGAGCTCAAACCTCATGCCGGTGGTTGTGCTGCCGGCGATGCGGTAGACCCTCAGCACGCTCGCTACAGACCTGAGACCATTAAAAGCTCCGCCCCCTCCCCTCCTTAGACGGCAGCGCCGCTCCTGGCTCGCAACCCGCCCGCGCGGGGCTACTGCCCGGGGCCGCGACCGCCGTTATCCGAGCACCTGCATTATTCTCATGAGCTCGGGGCCTGCTGTCTCGTCGCCGACGAGGGCGCCGCTGTCGTTGAC
>Ga0326760_1000343_pt1 | contig 26200 bp, 39 predicted proteins | sample GCREP_S_FD_207668 | JGI IMG/M metagenome (GOLD analysis project Ga0326760, IMG submission 207668) | Hot spring sediment microbial communities from Geyser Creek Basin, Yellowstone National Park, WY, United States - GCR.EP_S | ecosystem: Environmental > Aquatic > Thermal springs > Near-boiling... | reverse complement strand
CCTTGGGCCAACAGTTGATAACAGAATGAAGCCTGATTTCGTAGCGTCTGGGGTGATGGTGGTTTCTACGAAGTCTAGGTATGCAAATATCAATGCCCCAACTATTGACAATTACTATGTAGCTCTAAGCGGAACAAGCATGGCAACACCAACAGCAGCAGGCATAGCAGCAAACTTCATAGAGTACTACAGAGCCTACCACCACAGGGATCCAACACTTCAAGACTTCGTAAACTGGATGACTGTAAACGGTAGAAGGATAAACATATTCTACAAAGACTTCATAACTGGTTGGGGAATACCCTACTCACCAAGATAAAAACACATGCTTTTTAAATTCACTCAATGTCTAAGTATTGCAGAACCCAAGACTCATCATCCTCATAATTCTTTTTCTTATAGTATCGCTTACTACGGTTGTCGGCTTCCTTCATGTTTTGCTTGCTCTGAAAAAAGCTTTTTTGCTTGCTTAGAGGGATTAATTCTGGTGCTATCTATGAGGTTTGTTAATAAGAAAAAGAGAGAGTCTTTTGATTGGGGCATGCCAAAGCACTTGACGGAGATTTGGGTGGAGCAGGGGGAGAAGCCGACAATTGGGGACGAAACAATTGTTAAGAACGCGCTGGAGATTGTGGACGGCGTGCTGAAGGGTAGCGGTGTTAAGAAGTATAGGATTGTGTACTTTGAGGATGCATCGGATACTGTGCCTATGTATATAGATGAGCTTGGCGAGCTATTTGATAAGTACCCTGAGTGCATTGGCAATGGCCTTGACGAAGAGCTCGAGTGCCTAGAGAAAAAGACTGGCAAAAAGTATGTGCTGCTGTATATAAAGAACCTGCCCGCAAGCGTAGTTGCCGAGGTCTTGGAGTAGCTTTATTTTAAGCAAAAAGCTTATTTTTTGGTTTTTCGCTTACTCACTCAGAGGTGGTAATATGAGGGGCACTTGCATAGCTGTTGTAGCTCTAGCTGTACTAGCTTTGGCAGCAGTAGCGCCAGTGCTTGCAGCTACAGACCCAACACTGACGCTAACATTTGTAGCTCCAGACAAGACAGCACTTGCTAATGCTCCTGTCAAGGTGTTTGACTCTAGCGGAAACCTCGTTGCTAATGCTACAACTGATAGCAGCGGAAAGGCAACTCTAACAGTCTCTGCAACAGGTCTCTACAACATTGTTGCTGCTGGAAGCGGCTACTACATACTCACAGTGCTCAATGTAACTGGAGACATAACTGCAACTATTGATGCATCAGCTATGTACAAAGTCGATGTTCTATCGGTTCTAAAGTCTGTTGAGTTCAAGCTCAGCAGATCCGAGACGCCAGCCGCAAAGATCGCCTTTGCTACAAATACAACTGTGTACACCGATAAGGGTAAAACCGTTACTCTGGAGTTCCCGCAACAGGTAATGGCGTTTCCATATGTCTACAGATTGACAAAGATAGTTTATGACAGTACAGAGACCACGAACACTACTGTTACAATAGCTGTTGATGCGGACAAGGCTGTTACTGCTTACTACGAGAAGCTCTTGATACTCCAAGTGCTCCCGGTGTGGGCTTTAGCGGCAATAGTAGTAGTGATCCTGATTGCCTTAGCAGCGCTAGCTTTTGCACCCAAAATGGCTAAGAAGGTTGTTATGGCTATTGAGGAGGAGGGCAGGGAGTTCGTTAAGAGAAAGAAGTTTGTTAAGCACAGTGAGTAGCAATGCCTCTTGACGAGATTGCGGAGAAGGTGTTGAAAGAGCTAAACGAGTACACTCTTGGTGATGAAGACCTTGGAAAGGTTCTAGAGCCTCTTGTTAAGAAGTGTGCTAAGATGTCTAAGAGTGTTGATGAGTTTAGGCAGTGTATATCAGAGTCGATAGCGACTCTAAAGAATGTTGTTTCAAAAGTTAAATAACTATTTTTTAACTTATTCATTTTTGGTGATGTGTATAAGTAAGAGGTTTGCTCAGATTGCTGATGATCTTCTAGCCTCTGGTTATGTTGATCTATACCTGTTTCTGTCAATTATACTCCTGATTCTCTTTGCAAGGCTTTTGGGCTTTTCAGATGTTTTCTCCATAGCTTTGTTTTCAACTGTTTCTATGCCTGCTATGCACAGCTTTATGTACTACTATAGGAAGCCTTTGGTTGGGCTTTTTGTTAAGCCTAAGAGGGCTGGTGTTGCTAGGCTTAGGGCTGCTTACAGAAGCCTTGCAGCTGCATTAACAAGTTTTGTAATGGGTTTCATAGTTTTTGCAGCTTTATCAGGGTCTGCAAACATAGTTGTGTATGCAGCTGCGTTTCTGGTTACGTGGCTATTGAGAACAACACTATACTACATGCTAGCAGCTGTAGCAGAGCATGTGGACATTGAGAGCCCCGTCATGCTTGCAACCATATCAACACTTGCAGCAGTTATAGCACTACTAGTGCTACTCACAATAGCTGTGCTGTTAAAGCTCTAAGTGATGAGTCTCCTTTTCGCTGAAAGGTGATTAATTCTCAAGAAGCTGATTTTCAATTCTTGCGCAGGGTTCTGCAAATCAGGCTCATCCTGTAGCACCTACCACAAAAAAGCTTTATATGTAGCCCCCAGCCCAAGAGTCTACTCAAACAATGTGAACACCCATAGAACAAAAAGTATACATTTATATACAGAGGTGCAAATGTTCACAGCGGCCCGTAGCGCCCGAGAACAGCCACGCTGCATAGATATACAGTACGCTGTGGGTGTGAACAGCCGCGCCTCTTATAAACACTATCACCCGCTTTGCGCAGAGGATATATAAAAGCGTTTATGAGGGTGTTTATGAGAAGCTTAAAAGCTGTGGTGTTCACAAGCTGTGTAGAGGTGTTACTGAGACGCATTCACAGAGAGTAAGCACAGCTATTGTTTCTGCTGTTTAAATACCTGAGAAAACCAGTTTAGTTGCAAAAGAAAGCTCTCATCATTTGCAATCAGAGGGTCCCCCATGCACACACCGAATAATAATAACGTTATTCAGATTATAGGCTTTTCTGTATCAGAAACCCCAATATTTAATGTAAAGACCCCCACATGCCAGGTGGTAGAAACTAAGAACTGGATTGGCGATACAGAGTACAGAATCTCTATGTTTCTGCTTAACATAGCTGAAAACGCTCTTAGGTTTAACAAACAAGCTACTGTTTCACCACAGGATCTGGTGATAAACAAGCTTGTTTCAAGCTCTAAACTAGCGTGGAAATATGTATACAGATTCACAAAGCTTGGGATTCTTGAAAAAGTGAAACACGGTTTATACAGAATAGATATTGCAAAGCTCTACGAGTTCCTGAAGCTACCTATTAGAAAAATCTCTGCAGCTCTAAAGAATAAGCAGAACAGAGATTCAATTAATAGCAATAGGAATTCAGGTGGTAGAAACCAAGGCAGTGGCTCAAGACAGGGGTTATCGGTTTCGGTTTTGGGTGGTGGTGTTCATTTGTCTTTGCCGTTTGTTTCTGGTTCTGGTGTTTTTGGTGGTTCTTGTTCTTGGGTTGGTGTTCCTGTTGTTGTTGGGTTTTTCCATGATAATGTGTATCTTTGTAGAGAGTTTGGTGGTGGGCGCAACTGTGTTTGGGTTGGTGGTTCTGATCTGTTGGGTGAGCGTGTTGTTGCCAGGCTTGTTGGGGGTGATGGTTATAGGCTTAGCTATTCAGAGAGAAGTGCAGTTGTGGTGGGTATTAGGCTAGAGTCTCATATTCATACATCGCCTAAGTGTGTTGTTGAGGGTGGTAGTGTGTACTGCGGAATAGCTCTAGAGGTTCAGCCGTATAGAGAAGCTGGGGAGAAGATCTTCAGGGGCGATGGGGTTGTTGATATTGCTAGGTACAGGGAGTTCTATGTGAATGAAATCACGAAGCTGTTTAAGATAGTTGTAGCAACACTGAAATACTCACTACCATGGAGCAAACTGTTAGAGATCTTCAAGTGGTTGGCGAGGTACTGGGGATTCGAAGGCACTCTATGCATATAGCTTTCTCAAATTCTGTAGCAGGTACCACAAAACGGTTCTCGAAATATACACAGTAGAAAGCTAAAAAATACGCAGTTCAAAAACATTGTATAGCAGGTGCTACACAATGAGCCTTACTCTCCACAGTTCCCAGCTCTGGATCTCTGAACCGAGCTTCCCAAGTTCATTCATAAGTGTCTTGGCGTACAGCCCTATGTAGATGGGGTGCCTCTTAACAGCTCTAAGCAGCTGCCTCCATGCAGCATGGTATCTCCTAGCAATATTCTTGCTACAGCTCTCAAGCTCTTTAATTGACGCTGCACTGCCACAATTCTTGCGAATTAGTTCAGCAGCTTTGTGAATACCCTCGGCTCCTATCCTCCACCTCCTGCTGCCAGCAACAGCAGCTTTGCGCAGAGGTATAACGTAATGTGGTTCTCTACGAAGCACTAGATGCCCAAAGGCGAGTACAGCATCTTGCTTCAAGCACCTAGCATTTATGGCGAGAAGCACCAAGTTGTTTAGAGACTTAGCAACACTCTCAACAGTGCTTTGCGCAACACTATTTACCTGCATAAACTTCTCAATAGCTTCTCTATCAACAACAACTTCACCATTTTGCAAAACTGCGCTAGAAACTGTGTAGCTTAGCAACAGCCTCTTTATGCACCTAACCTCTGCATTCTCATTCACCAAATCGCTGAGAATCTTGTAAAGCGGGTGGCCGGGCTTAACCTCATCCACACCCAAAAACCTGTAGCCATACTGCTTTAGAAGCGTGCTCAAAACGTCTACAGCCTCCCTATCAACTGTTACATAGACGTGGTGCTTAAACAGGCTAAGCTTTATGAATTTGTACCAGCTGGACAAGCTCTTTATAGCCATAGCCAAGTACTTCCTGGGTAGGAGAGAGTTAGAAGTCTTCTCAAACACAGCGGCAAGCATAGCTTTCACACCTAAATATCTTGCACCTTAAGCTATACAAGCTATTTAGCTCTATATAGCATTTGGCGATACACATGAGTGAAGACATGTTTTGTATAAACCTCGAGGATAGAGAAAACATAGCTAATTTTGCTGCTAGGGTTTGGCGTGTTGGTGAGTCATTGGTAATAACAATTCCTAAGACGTATGTGGAGAAGCTGGGGCTTAGGGAGGGAGACATTCTTGATGTTGCTATCAAGGTTTTGAAGCGTATCCAGAGATAGAACATTGTGTAGCAGGTGCTACTCAATGGATGCAAAAACAGGTCTTGTGAACTTCATTAAGCAAAAGCTTCTGGAGGGATGGATAGTGACGTGCTGTGTCAAAGACTGTGTAGAACCCTTGAAACAGTTTACAGAGGTAATCTATATCTACAAAGATTTTGGGCTAGCTCTAATCAAAAAAACAGAGACTCTGAAAAGATTTCTAGAGGTAAGCGATGAAGAGTTCGAGAAGCTTAGGATAATACTCTACAACCCGAGCTTCACAAGAGCTACAGGTTTATGCTATACCGAGAATTGGGTTCGCGATACGCTGGATGAGGAGGAAGCGGAGCGTATAGCGAAAGGAGTTCTAAGCAATGTGCTAAGAGCAGAAACTATCTATATACATATGGTCTTCTCTACGTGATTTGTATGAGAGAAGAATATATCTACTATCTTTGCAAACAGAGCTTTGAAAAGAGTCTAAGTGAATGTGTTGATGTGTTTCAAAGGCTTAAGCAACTGGTGAAGAAAGCTGTTCTCCAACGCATGGAGAGCTGCTATGAGGATCCAGAGAGCTGTGCTGCTGCAGTAAGCTCTGCAAACAGTGTTATACATGAACTCGTATTCAAAATCATACCAGCTGTAATTAGTGTTGCTCTTGAAGAGGTTGTTGAAGACGAATAGCCTTCTTGTAGCACCTGCTACAGGATTGCAAACCACTAGATAAGCATTTTTGCTTTCTCACTCACTTTCCCTCTTAGGCGGCCTCCCATGTCTGAGACTATATTTAGAAGGGTTGAGGAAGCGATTAGGGGGGCTATAAAGAGTAGAGAGGATAGGTGGGGAGTGCTAAATATTTCCGAGCCTAGCCTTGACCTGCTAAAGCAGGAGATTATGGAGAGGCTCAGTGAGCTGGGGATTCGTGATGATAAGCTGGATATAGAGATTATAGCAACTTTCGATAAGCGGTACTATCCCGCAGTTAAACCGCATGTGAGGATAGGGATCAAACTACCGAAGAGCAACATCTCATGTGTTGCAGCGTACGACACCGATGCAATAACGCTTTACACAACACTATTTAATACATATACTGCAAGTGCAGCAGTAAAGAGGGATAAAACATCTGACATTGTCGTGACCTGCTGGAGAAGCTAACCAATGATAAATCGTGTAGCACCTGCTACACAATAAAAGAAAAATTTTTTATTCCCTGCCCGCACACAAGCTTTCTCTGGGCCTGCGCCCGCAATGGCTTGCATAGCAAGCCAACATGATGCGGGGAGGGGAGCGGGCAGAGAGTGACCGCCAACATGTGCAGCAGCACAGCTCATGGGTGGCGTGGCCAGCTGAAGACCGCTACCACGCCTCGCCCCCTCCTCGCTGACCCCGCTCCTCATACCACAGTTCAGCTAAGCATTTTTAGCTTTCTCGCAGAGCTGTTTTCTCAGGTGGCCTCTATGAGTGTTAGTGAAATTGAGAAGAGGGTTAGAGACCTTGTCATTGATTGGGTTGAGCTCCACGAGTACAAGGTGAGGCCCGAGCACCTCGAGGGCTTTGAGCAGAGCCTTAAGCGAGCCTTTGGCTTGGAGGATAGGCACATATGGAGAGTAGACATATCTGTGCCGGCAAGCAGGCACACACCAATTGGCTTTGGCGCTATGCAGCTGAGCTTCGTGTACGGAGGGAAGCTGATATCCTGCTACGTGAAGCTCGGTGTAGAGTACATGCACACAGAGCTAACGCGCTACGGAGCAAATGTGGAAGTCCACATGATTCCAATAAGAGAGAAGTTTGCTAAAGCCCTGGAAGTGCACTGCGCGGAAGTAACATAACAGCACATTTTTTTTTCTGCATTTAACGCTAATCATTTTTTTCTTGGAGTGGTAGCTACTACACAATGGCAATTGGGCTCGCTGCTTAAATCATTTTATAATGCAGCAGAATTTATTGGGATCTCTATGAGGCGTGTAAGCAGAAACCCATGTAAAGATGTGTATCACTGTCTTAAGGAGGCGTACAGTGCTAATCTAGATGTTAATGATAAGCTAGCGGAGATACTCATAGCTATTGAGCATGGCTATGCTTCGCCTGAGGAGCTTGTGATGCAGCTAAAGGAGCTTGTGCCAGACCTTTACAAACTTGTTATGTGTGTTCTACATATTGCCAGGATTCTTAATGATGTGAGCAGCACTGGCGTGTAGAAGCTTTATATAAAAAATGTTTAGTGTTTTTAGAGCATGTGTTTTGCTCTGCTTGTGTGTACATACACATCTTCAAGCTTTATGCTTGAGAGATCCCTGGACGCTGTGTATGCTGCCTCTGCCTCTACAACTGTTCTCTCCCCCGGCCTCCTTGCAATGCAGTGAACAGCTATCACAAGCCTATTCCTCCCCACATCCATTGACGGGTAGCACTCCACACGCCCACCAGTGTATTTCCTAACCCTGTCCTCAACATCCTCAACAAGGTAGCTCAAAGCGTAGCCAAAGTCCCTAGCGCTGTACATCTCCCAAGCACCCTCAATCTTCTTACCAAAGTCCCAAAGCCTAGCCTCAAGCTCTTTCCTAAGCTCCTCAAGCTCCAGAGCCATCTAGTCACCACTTCTTGTAGAGATTCTCGTAGTACTCCTCGACATCCCTAATAGTGTTCACAAGCTCTAGGAAAGCGTCGCGAACCCTAGGGCTCCAAAACTCTTCTCTCCCCCCGATACCGAGCTCCTCCAAAACATAGTAGTACCTCTCCTCATCGACACCGCTCAAATAACCGACAATACACTCACCAACCCTCTCACCCCTAGGCTCTCTAGCCAAACACCACTTGATAATCCTAGCGATCAGCTTACCAGCAACTTCGTAAGGCTCTTCCCTAGACATAGAGACACCGAGAGAGAAAAAGAGAAACAGAGAAAAAAGCCTTTTCTACAAAAAAGCACCACAAAAGCATATAAACCCTCTACATACAGAATCTACTTAGATGAAGCCCGGGCGGAACGCCCCGCAAGGGGCATGAATCCGGATGAGGCCCCGCTCTGGGGGCGGAAATGGAATTGAAAGGAAAGAAATAGTCTCCCATAAGGGAGTAGAAAGAATATCACTTTCGAATCCGGATGACGCCTCTGGGGCGGGGCTGATAACAAGATTTATTTGGAAAGATGAGAAAAATGAAAATGTGTTTCTTGTTTCTAACTCTCGTAGACTATGACCTCGTCGATGTGGATGTCTGTGTAGTCCTCAATTGTCCCTTCGGGCAGCTTGAAGCGTATTCTCAGTGGCACTCTAATGACGAGCTTCTCTGGCTTGCCGGGAACGCTGCATTCTACGAATAGCCTTGCCCACTCATCGCCTTGGATATCGAGAACCTTCTTATCGCACCTCACATCTTTTCCCAGCTCCCTTTTAACAGTATTCTCAATGACTTCAGCAGCCTTGGCAAAGAACATGTCCATTCTATACGGTCTCCTATTCTCAATAACATCATATATGAAGTTCTCGAGCTGAACCAAAACACTTGCCTCAAGGCTTCTTATGTAGCTCACAAAGCCTCACCAGCTCACTCACTCACTCGCACAGAATAAAAATCTTTGCACATAACACCATATTCAATTACATCTATATACCAGATTCTCATAAAAGTTTTTAAGCTCTGTAGCACCTACTACCACACGGTGAAAACATGAAACCTGAAACCCAAATCTCAAATACCCAAAATACTCAAACCCGAGCTCAGAATGATAATGTGATAGAGTTTGAAGCCCCTTGTTGCGAAAGTGCTAGGGAATGTAGTGTTCGCAGGATTTATATTATAGGGATCAGGAACAAGCCCAAGATTCTACGAGAAATAGGAGCTGTTAGGTGCTATCGAGGCATTACAAAGAAGTTCAAGTTCTATCCATCTCCAGACGTCATCCTTGTCAAGTACTATCGTTCAAACCGCGGAGTTCACTACATAACTGTGTTGTGGAAGCCAGGAAGTCTCACAGAAGAACAAGCAAGATTGTTAGCAGCTGCAGCTCTAGGTCTCTATGAGGAGGTGATTGTATGACTAAAGAAGCAACACTCTATAAGTGCAAGTGCTCTGAGTGCTGGTTAAGGGAGATGTGCTCTATTTTCGGCAAGTACTGCAATTATTTCAACTGCTCTCTTGATTCTGATTCTGAATAGCCTTTTTCTTTACTTTCTTCTCTGGTGTTTCCCATGTCTTGTACCTCAAATGATTTCATAGTGATTAACTGTGGTAGGCTTAGGAGAAGCCGTGTTACGGTTTTTGATATTGATGGTGTTCTGATTGATTGTAGCGAGAGGCTCAGGAGATGTGAGGAGGAGGCTGGGGGTAGCAAGAGGCTCTTCTGGAGCTGCTTTCTGAGCCCGAGGTACATGCACCTCGACAAGCCCATAGACTTCGGCTTTGAGGTTCTTAAAGACAGGATCGCAAAGGGGCTTAACATTGTTATTATCACGGGCAGAACTGATAACATGGCTTTTGAAACAGTTGAGCAGCTGAAGAGCCTAGGAGTAGAGGGGGTACCAATAGTGTTTAGAAAAACAGGGAACTATGCAAAAGACTACATATTCAAGCCATCTGTTGTTAAAAGTCTTGGCCTAGAAGTTTTAGAGGTTCATGACGACAGTTTTGAAGTCTTAAAGAGTTTTGCAGAGCTGCACCCAAATGCAAAGCTGTACCTCTACATCTTCTAACACTTTTCTTTTTAGCATTTTGTAGCACCTACTACACAATTAGCTTCTGTATTCTATTCCTTTTCTCTCAATCTTCTCATAAAAGCTTTTAAGCTATGTATGTATGTATCCTAGCATTGGGGTGAGAACAAATGAGCCAATCTCAAATCCCTAGCCAAAAGCCTAAGTACATTATAACACACTTTGACTCCCATGGCGTTGCTACAGGTGCAGCTAGGGCAAGAACCCTAGGTGTTTCGGCAGACCGAGTCTACAGCAAATACCCTATAACTGGTCCAGAGCAACTACCGAACTATATTGATACATACTTTCCAACATTGACACAATACGATATTGAAATTATCGATATTCCAGTAAATCTCAGAGACCCAAGGACATTCATTAATGCTGTTAACAGATTAGCATCTAATACTAGTGTAGCGATATTTGATCATCATAAGACGGATGTGCAGTTTGTTACACAGTTGTTAGCGAGGTTTGTGATCTTTGGTAATGCTGTTGAGATGGCGGATGCTTTATCAAACGAGCATAACAGGGTGCTGGCATATATTGGTGTTGTAAGCGATAGAGATCCAAGCATCTTGATGAGAATGTCTAGGGAAGAGGTTGAAAGAGAGTTACTGCCTTTAGCAAATAGGTTGGACGTTCTTGTTAGGCAGGATGCTGAAACAGTGCTAAAGTCACTAGTATCTGATTTGGACCCTGTAGCCTATATTAGAAATGCTAATGTTACTTATCCACCCGAGCAGCTGTCTAGGCAAGTTCAGGTAATTAGGCGTGGGCTTAACACGGTGTTAATAGATTTAACACAGTTACCAACGCAGCAAGTATCTGGGTGGAGCTGGAAAGTTATGGAGCAAGTAGCGTTACAGTATAATGCTGATTATGTTGTAGCAGTGTCTCAAGCTCTAGATAGGCAGACAAACACTGTGGTGCTAGTTGTTCAAGTAATTAGGTATTGGCTTAGCAGCAGGCCTAGTCCAAGGCCTCAGGTGAGCCAACCGCTATATGGAAGGACTACTATAGGTCACGACGATGCCTTTTCAGTAAGAGCATTAGATGCTAGTGATGCTAGAGCGCTGTCACAGAGAATATTTGAAGAGTTGGAGTTGCTAACACCAAGAACAGTTCACTTAGTGAATGAATCCAGGGTTGCTGAGGCTCTAAGGCACGACTTCAATGTTATTTTGCAGAGACTAACACAGATAGCTGAAAGGATTGAGCGTGCAATATCTATCCAAGCAGAAATGTACAAAGAGTATTTAGAGCTAAAGCGTAGGCAAGTACAATTGCTAGAGCAAGCAACATCTCAGCAACAGCAGCAAAGGACTGTGAGGTATGACTAATGTTAAATGTGGCTACAAGTGCAAGTGCCCTCACTGCTCTTACGAATGGCTATACTCTCCCATCGATTTGCAGCCAAAACTCTTTGTCTCATGTCCACGATGTAGAACAACTTTTTCATTCTCAAAACACTGCGAATCAAAAATAACATGTGTTGAAAAATAATTTCTTTTTTGTTTTTAATTTTTATTTTTTAATGTTCTCCTTGTTCTACTTTATGAATGCTAGTGCTTCTAGTGTGTATCCATCTAGCTCTACTATTGTTCTGTACCTCTTCTGTGCTTCGTTTATGATTGCTCGCTCTACGTTTCTTACTCTGCAGTTTGTTAGTACGTACCAGTCCTCTGTCATTTCCTCGATGTTGCAGAACTTTTTCACTATGTCTAGGAATTCCCTGCTCCTTATCTTTGCGTAGCCGTATTCACCTGGGCTTGTAGCACCGAATTCGAGAATAGCATCTGCATCTACATTGTAGTACTTAAGTATTTGGTCAAGCAGGTCTCCAGGTGGTGCTGAACCAATCTCTTTATCTAGCTCGCTCATGTCGATCCTGATATACTTGACCACCTTTTTTTCACCGAGTAAGTGATTAAGCGAGCAGACAAATAAAGGTTTTAGTAGCTGGAGATATGTGGTGGTGAGCTGTGAAGAAAGTTGTGTCATGTGTTTATGGAGCTGTGAAGAGGGTGTTCCTAGTGGATAGGGATAGAGAAGTCGTTCTGATATACTCAAAGCCTTACAAGGTTTTCGCTGAAAGGCTTGCACAGTTCTACGAGAGGCAGGGGTATAGGGTGAGGATGCTGAGCCTAGACGTGAGGGAAGAGGCAGAGGAAGCAAGGAAGCTGCTTAGACAATGCCCACCTTAACAGATTTTTTCTCGCTTACGCAAGGCTATGCAGCTTCAGCTCTCAGGATCTCTCATGCTGTTTCTTTCTTGCTTATGTGCGAACCCAAGAACAAAACACCGCAAACAGCAATGAGCACAGAGCATTCAATTCTTTTTCTAATACCAGATTTTCATAAAGGTTTTTAAGCTCTGTAGCACCTACTACTAGTTGGTGAAAACATGAGCGACGTACTTGAAAGTATTCCCCAAATGAGCGAGAAGGAACTTGTTAAGGTACTAGTTCTAGCGATAAAGTATGGCGTAGATACGCAACGCCTTGCAATAGTGGCCAGGGCAATAATTGAAGAGCTCGAGAAGAGGGGATACACGCTAGATGCAGTCAAACCCACAGTTGAAGCTACTAGAAAAACCAAAAGCAAAAGCAAATAAACTACATCTTACAACCTCTTTTTATTCTTTTACTTTTTCTAATTTTCATAAAGGTTTTTAAATTCTGTAGCACCTACTACTTTTTGGTGAGAACTTGAGTTCAAATCCTAATTTGAGTTCAAACCCTAACTCACAACAAATTCAAATTCAGTTGCCTCCACACTTAGCTGAAGTAAATATCGATGTTTCGCAAAACAAGAAAGTTGTTATAAAAGTCAATTCTCCAAACTGGAATGAAATTAAATCGACTGGTATCTCCAGAGCATCTTTTGATTATGAGGCTTTCACAGGGCTTCAGGTAACTCCTTGGAATAACAGGTACTTCTTAAACGTACGGAAGTGGAGAGGTGACAAAGATGTTGTTCCCCTCGGCTCTGTTGTTATCTTTAGGGCTTTAACAGGCTCTAGAAAACATGTTTACCACTTCTATTACGCAGCCTTCCTAGCTAAGGAAGGTGCTAAAGCAGAGGTTACTCTAGATGATCACGGGGAGTCTTCTGACAAGAAGCAGCTGAAACTCGTAGTTGAAAACTTAGAGCCATTGCCAGAGCCTAGTCAAGGCGATCTCAAGAATGCGGAAGCGGAGATTCTCAATCGTGGATTAGAAATCTCAAAGTTTGTTGATTCTAAAAACATACTCTTAGCTTTATACCACTACTATGTGAAACAGAAAGTCCACTTAACTGTACAAGCACAATCTGTAACACCTACTACACAATTGCAGCAAATAGTTCTGCAGCCAATAGAAAGTAAAGAGGCAAAAGTAGTTAGCATTGAGAAAGAGAGGGTCTTGGTGAAGGGATTCATGGTGGTACACAACCTACCGTCAAAGTCTTTGTTGTCTACGAGGCTTTCAGAGATATTCAAAGAAATTAAAATTGGACAAAAGATTATAAAGATTGTTACAGGGTATTTCTACAACAGGCTTGGCGTCCTTAGTAGAGACTATTACGAGATCTTGCATAAGTATGCAGTTGATGTTGGCTTTGGCTACGTAGTTCCAATGGATCAGGCACCAGCGTTTCTAAAGGAGATTGACTTCCTTAGAAAGAGGTACGAGATCTTTGAACAATGGCTTAAGAAATTCTTGATTAGTGGCGAGGTACCGCCAGAGCTAGCAGAGAACAAACGTGCGGTAGTAGACTATGAATACGTTAAGCTAGTTAAAGAGTATCTGCAGCAATACGGTATTTCTGAAGAGGATTGGAAGAAAATGGTTGATAGCATTCATATAGCTGATCGCTTCTACGTACGCTTAATTCCATTCTCAATTGACTATTCATTGCTTCAGGAATACGTAGATGAAAAAGCTAAACAGAGAGTTGAGCAAGAAATAGAGAAGCTTAAGGAGGAGATTGGTAAGGGTGTTAAGGAGAAGATTCTTGCTGAGGCTAAGAAGCTAATTGCAAGGATAGAGCAGTTAGCAAAAACAGAGATCACAAAGGAAATGCTACCGAAGTTAAGGTCTGAGGTCGAGGAGCTTGAGAAGAGAGCTACCGAATTCGGAGTTAATGTACCGGAGTTAGAGAAGTTGAAAGAAATGCTAACAGAAGAAAAGCTCAAAGAAATAGCGTTAGAGGCTTCAAGTGGGAGATTGAGAGCTTTACTAAACTTCTAATCTAAGTGGGTGAGATACCATGAGTCATTGGACAGTGGCTAAAATCGAGATAAACAATCCTGATCTCGCTATCTTAAAACAAGCATTAGAGATTCTGGCTAAGGAGCTTAACTCAACTGTTGTTGAGAACTTTACAGTGTTTGGTTATGAACATGAGGAGAGGTGCCTCTTTGCAATTCCATTGAGGTTACCGTATGGCAATGGATATGGTGTTACTATTAAGGATGGCAAGCTCTATGTTGTTGTGGACGATCATGGAGCACCAATGAGTGTTACTGAGTTTAGAAACAAACTAGTGCAGCACTATACAGCTCTGGCTGTTCTTAAAGTTGCGCAAATGATTGGATTCAATGTTCAGAACATAAATGATGTTCAAGGAAACATTGTTATTGATCTGGGGTGGTAGCATGCCAACCACGAGAATAGTTATTACTAGAGATGGCAAGGTCTTTATCGAGGGCATTAACTATGTTGGTGAACAGTGTCTTAAGGATTTAGAAAAAATTCTTAGTGCGTTAAAGTCTGTGGGGATAAACGTAAGCATCGAGAATATTCAATTAAAGCCTGAGGCAAGGGCAGTACAAGGACAGAGGGTTGCTTCTTATGGCTAATGCAAATATCATAATCAAAAACAATGCAGTACATATAGTGGCTGATAAGGAAGATGTTGAGAAGCTTGTTAATGAGCTGAAAAAGCTTGGTTTAAATGTTAGAATTGTTTACCAGGCTCCGTGCGGCTAAAACTTCTTTTTCTATTCTATGTATCTGGCTTTCTTTGTTTTTGGCGTTATGAAAACTTCTTTGTCTTTTATGATTATTTGCTTCAAGTCAATTCTATACTTCTCTACGCCTTTTTTAGTTACGCAGCTTAGCTCAATGTATGGAGTCTCACCTTCAGATACATTAAGCGTGACCCTAGCTTTCTCGCACTTAAGGTACTCTGATGCAATGCCCTTGAAGAGATCTATAAACTTGTCCAAGCTATGCGGCTCCCTTCTAGACTCCCACAGCGCCCACTCCAGGGCACCAACAACAAGATCCTCAGGAGCTTTACTCACGCAAACACACCAAGGAAACAAGCAGACAAGCAAGCAAAAATACTTTAATAATCATAAAACATTCAACTACTAACAATTTCCTCATTTTCATAAAAGTTTTTAAACTCTGTAGCACCTACTACTAAATGTGGTGAAAACCCTTATGTCTAAAGCCTCATCTACGAAAATTAATGGGATTGAAACAGATCCCGAAAAACAGACTGGAATTGATTACTTTAAATTAGCTTGGTTGAAACGTCGTGCTCAATTTTCAACTGTGGCTATTCTAAAGACTAGTGATCCCAAGCGCTTACCGCAGTTCATAAAATTCATTTATAATGTGTATGCGTCTGCTGGCAAACCGTTTTCCGTTTATCTTTACAAAGTTTGGTCAGGTCTCTTTGAGGTTAGAGTGAGTGAGAAAGACGAGATAGTGTATGCACCGGTTTCAGATGCAGCAGCATCATTAGAAAGGTTTATGCAATTTCTTCAAACATCGTCTTTGCCGCCGCAGCCTAAGATTAGGGATTTGAACCAGGCTCTAGCATTTCTAGACTCCGTAATGGAGTCAAAGGAGAGGGTCATTGCTATCTTCTGGGGGTTGTTCAATTACAAATCTGTTTCAGAGACGGAGCACTACATGCTTATTAAATTCCTAAGGAATGCAATCTTTGATGATAGATACTATGTTAAGTACCACTTCATTGTGTTGTTCACAGAGTCCCCAGAGCAGATTATTGATGATGATACGTTAAAGCATAGTATTGTGGTAAATATCCCGCCTTCAACATCAAGAGAGCGTGTAGAGATTCTGAAGGATATTGCTAAGCAACTAAACATTGATGATAGTGAGGTGGGTATCTATGCAGAGGCATTGAAAGGTCTATCTCTTCACGAAGTTGAGTCAGTTGCTTTAGAGTCTATATTCAGATATAACAGGTTTGACATGGTTGCAATGATTGAGTTTAAGTATGATATTATCCGCAAATCAGGTCTTCTCGATATTGAGCAGCCAGAACACGGTTTTGAAGCGGTAGGAGGATACGAAACATTAAAAAAGTTTATAATGAACAATGTTGTTAAAGTGCTTCGCAATCCAGATAAAACAAGAAAACTAGGTTTAAGGCCTCCAAGAGGAATTCTACTGTTTGGACCGCCAGGTACTGGAAAAACGTGGTTCGCTAGGGCATTAGCAAAGGAGCTACAGCTACCGTTCCTAAGGCTTAGAACCGAAAAAATAGTTTCAATGTGGTATGGTGAGACTTCTAGGAATCTTGCTAAAGCTCTAGAAATCTCGGAATCTGTAGCACCAGCAGTTTTGTTCATAGACGAAGTTGATAGGTTTGGAAGGAGAGGTGGTTTAACAGAGCATGAAGAATCACGTAGAGCGTTTAGTATTCTTCTTGAATGGTTAGGAGATGCTAGGAGAAAAACCATTGTTGTAGCCACAACTAATCGTCCAGAGGATCTTGACGAAGCCTTTAGAAGGGTTGGCAGATTCGATTACATTATCCCAATGCTTTACCCAGATTACAAGGCGAGGCTAGAAATACTTAAAATACATACTAGTGTAGTTAGAAAGGTTCCTCTAGCAAAAGACGTGGATCTAGAGTATATTGCTAAAATCACCGAATATTGGAGTGGTGCAGAATTAGAAGAACTTGTTCTTAGAGCCGCTAGAAAAGCTCTTGAAGAGGATGCTGATATTGTTTCTATGAAGCATTTCAGTAGGGCTTTAGAGACCTTCAGTATAAATCAAGGTGAGCGCCAAGAGCAGCTAAGAAGGTATCTGCAATTAGCAGAGCAGTTCACTAATGACACCGAGTTCTTGGAGCAACTGAAAAAGAGTTATGAATCTGTGAGTAGGGTAGAAGCTGTTAAGGGGTTCTAGCATGAGCTTAGAAACTTTTTCTATAATTTATAGTTGAAAAAGAGTTTAGAGAGGAGTTGAGGGAGAAGGGCATTAAGAAAGCTAGCTTGCAAAACTTTTCAGAAATCTTGTAGTAGCTTCTACACGATATTAGATTTTTGAACTCTTTTTAGAGTTTCTTAACTATTTCTTGCTTGGTTTTCTCTAAAGCTTTTATACTGCCTAGTGCTAGCAGGTTTTCTCGGTGGGTGGGGTGGTTGCTCGGATCGATAGGTCTGCTATTGATAGGATTGCCAGGGTTGCTGAGGAAGACGCTAAGCTTGTTTTGCAGGGGCAGTCTATCAATGAAAACAGAGAAGATAACGCCCTATAAAGACTAGCGTACCCACCACACAATATCCGTAACTTTTTTAAACTCTTTTTCTAACTCTAGTTCTTAGACTAGTTTAGAAGGTGCTGCTTATGAGTAGCTTGATTATTTCAAAGATCCACAAGGTCTCTGCACACGGAACCACGCTTTATGTTACTGTTCCGCGTTCTTGCTACTCAATTGTTTCCTCTGCATCGTTTCTCTATGCTTATATAGCTGACAACTCTATTGTCTACTCTGTAGAGCCTCCGGCTGTAGCTAGGGAAGGTGCTGTTCTCGTAGCCAGCGATAGAATTGTTCTTCTACCCGCCACTATGAAGAGCATGGTTTACAGGGTTAGAGTTGCCAAAGTTAATAGCAACGCTCTTGCCTTGAGAATACCGGCGATGTTTGCGAGGGCGCTCAGAATAGACAAGTCCAGCTACGCCAATGTCATATGCTATGATTCTAAAATCGTAGTGAAGGTGCTGTGATGCTCATTGAAGTTCTGTATACCAGAACTTCTTTAAGTGGTTCGCTTGCAAAGATTCTTCAAGGGTATTGAAATAGTTTTTGAGAAGCCTGTGGCGATTCATATCGAGTCTGCGATTGCTAGGGCTTCCAGGTCGAAGCCAAGCGATGTGGATATCTCTGTGGTGCTGTTGTTGGCAACAGGCAACGAGGATAGCTATATCATAAGCTTTTTGAGGAACGGCTCAGCGGTTATCGAGGTGCATCTCGCTTGCTCAGCAGATCATCTCCACAGGGTTAGGCTGGTTGCGTACAGCGCTTCAGCTTCTGGGGATATGGACGCTCTCATCATCTCTCTGTCGAAATTCCTGAAATATATTCGTGTGGACCCGCAAATTCTTAATGCAATTCTGTAGCACCTGCCACCAAATCTTCTACTGCAATACTTGCGGCCATCACTATGCATATTAACCGTGTATAACATAGCATGTTATAGTGGTGGCACATGTCCTTGGGGCTCGCATCAAGAGCTATAATTGAGGCTCTCCTCAGATCCAGAGACTTTTGCGTGCCCGAGGGAGACGTTAAGAGGCTTCTCAAGGACTATGGGTATTCAGAAAAGTCTGTGTATGTATATATACACAGACTCTCCAAGAAAGGCATTATTAACAGGCGCAGGGTTGGCATTACTGTGCAGCTCTGTTTGGAGCCTAGGAGACTCAGAGACCTTGGGCTCATTCTAATTCTTCTGAGGTAAAAACGTTGTCTGAATATATATTCAGGTGCATCGAGTCCTATGTCTATGGAGATGACAAGGACTCCTGCTGGCTAGTCTTCCCATTGCTGATGGCGGTCGCATGCATAGTCCTAGCAACTGAGAGGGAGATGTTCTCAAAGCATGTGTGCCCACTGTGCGGAAAGCACATCAAGAGCAGAAGGGGTCTGAGGCTACACATAGCGTATAGACACGGAGGGTTGAACACGCTTGTCAGAGAAGCGTATGAGAAGTACAGAGAGCTTCTAAAACATATAGCAGAGCACTCACCAGCTGGAAAAAACAAGATCTGTATAGAGACAGGAAGCGCACCGCTGCGAATGATACTGTGCTTCAAAACAAAAACAGAGCTCGCAAGCTACATACTGAACCACCCAGAACTCCTCAAAAACATCTAAATAAAACTTTCTTAATACTTTACATAGTTTTATAATAGTTTTACAAAACTCTCACATAGCTTTTTATAGTTTGTAAAGAATATGTAAGATTCTCTATTCCTTGACTAGGTATTACTAGCACAAAAGTATAAAAACTCTTACATGCTAAGTTATATACGGTGCAAAACATGTCTAAATTAAAGCAAGCCCAAGCACAATTACAAGCTTCTCATGATGAAGGCGAAGAGTATTGGAGGAGGCGCATTGAGGAACTTGGCGTAAAATTTGATGAGATAGTTGTAGAGATTTTGAAGGAAGACTTTAGGCGTAGAAGCGACCCCTATGAACCTATAATTGATGCAATATCTCAATATCTCTACGATGTGTCTTCAAAACTGTACGGCTTAGTTGATGAGGTAAATGAGGTAAATGGTGATGGGAAAAAAGTTCTTCTTGTATTAGCAAAGCTAGAAGAAATAGCTGATGACATTCTCTGTTTTGTTAGGGACATGCGGAAAATAATGGTGAAACCATGAATGTTGTGTTTGGGAGGTCACTGCTGTGTATAGCAATTGCTAAAAGAAAATGCAGAGGCTCTGAAAAGCAAGAGACATGCGAAGCAATTGAGTACTACAGGTGCTTCAGATGACTAGAAGCAAGAATGCCAAGTGCGATAAAGTAAAGTTCTTTATGAGATTGTTAGTGATACGAGGTTACATTGAGAAAACGCCTTCCAATCAAAACAATTTCGAGTTGTACTGCAACTGGGCAGGAGGCAACATAGTTAGAGTCGGAAAGAAAGTTTTGTGCATCAGCAAAGCTTTGGTGGTGTCAAGTGTCTCGTGACAGCAAGATAGAGAGGTACAAGCTTTTTTCATTGTTGTTGGCAATAAAGGGTTTTATAGATAAGAATGAGGTTGGCACTATGACGAATGCAACATTTACATTTTACTGCGAGTGGGTTGGGGGCAAAGTTATTCGCAAGAAATCTAGATTACTGTGTGTTAAAGGTTGTACAGAAAAATGAACACTGTTTATAACTATACAAAGCTTTTGCGAGAGGTTGAGAAGATCTCGCACTCTCTAGCAATCTCATCTTTAATCTTTGCAGCCATGCTAATAGTCATCGCTATTGCAATTGCGTTAATTCGAGAGATTACGAGAGCATTCAATATACGTGAACACCTGTTTTCAAAACCATTCTTTTTCTAAAAACGTTTATGTGGGCATAGTTATACATTTTCTCAAAACAATGAACGCTTGTTTATAGCATTTCTACTAGCCTCTCTATCTCCTTTAGCATCTTCTTTAGCGTCTCTTCGCCTTCGCTGTGAATAGCCTTTCCTATTTCTGCTAGCCTTTTGTGAACCTCGTTTTTTGGGTTGTACTTCGGTATCTTGAAGTATTTTACGAATCTTGGCTGCACATGGCCAATCCACGAGACAAGCTCTTTTACAACTGCGTTTATCTGTGGGGCTAGCAGTACTGCTAGTAGGTAGCAAGCCTCTTCAAAGCTGTTTACAGGGATGTAGTGTGTTGTGTTGTCTGGTATAGCTCCTGCTGTGTCTATAGCTGGTACAAATGTCTCTGCGCCATCTCTCCACACAACCTTGTATTGTGATAGCGCTTTCTCGTTTAGCCTCTCCACATGCCAGAAAGCTTTCTTGAGGTGTGTGCTAGTGGTTGCAAGAACCTTCATCACCTTGGGGTTGCTCAAGTAGTTTCTCCACAGAGATGTCTGCTTAAGCTCATCCTCTGCTAAAGGCTTCCCATTTCTGTGGTATGGCAAGACAAACAGCCTGCATGTCTTTATCTTGCCGATCTCAATGTCTTCGCCTTTTATTCCCCTGAACATGAACCTCTCTTCAACAACAAAAGGCGCCATACCGAGATCTCTGCTAAGCTCGGTCTCTATAAGAACGTATTTCTCATTCTTTGGAGCACCAATAGGAGGCTCTATGGGAGCAGCCTTGACAACTATTCGCGCGCCCTTTTCGCCTGTGAGTGACGCCCCCTCATGGGCTTCGTACGGCGAGGCTCCTAAAACCCTCTTTGAATACTCATATGTCTCTCTAGTTAGCCAGTGAATGCCATCGAAAAACTGCACCTGCACAACATCAGTAGGCTCTACTCTAACAGTACTGCTGCTTAAATACATGTACACAGTGCTGGCATCAGGCTCTCTGCCTAGGCGGTCAGGAGATAGCGTAGCACCTACCACTCTTAGTAACTTAAAGCTCTGCGAAGCAATACCCTTAGTAACAAATGCTATGCCGGGCTGGTTCTTAGCGCCTTCAAATGGCTCAACATCGCTCAGATCCCATATCTCTGCAACTGAGTGTGGCTTTGTGCTTATGCAGCTTCTCCACCCAGCTCCGTGCAAGCCCCTGAATATCGATGCCGGCACCATTAGAGCTGTAACAGACTCTGGGCCTGCCAGGTACTTCAAGGCTATTGCGAATAGCGGTACTGATACATCGAGCTTCTTAGCAGCTTGTGGCGGTGGTGAAACGCCCAGGTCTTTTGCAGTTGTTCTAACAAGGTCTGCGTATATCTCTGGGTACTTGGACACGTTTACCCACGGCAGGTTCCCTAGCACAAGGTCAAACCTCTGCTGCATTATGTATGTTGCTAATGCGTAGTTGGAAACCATTGAGTGCCATATTGTGTCAAGGCCCTTCTCCTCAAGAGCCACAACAGCTTCTCTAAACATTGCAAGAGCGCTTCTCTCGCCCTTCTCCAGCTTAGCTCCAATCTCATTCTCAAAGCCCTCAACACCTGTGTTAAGAAGCGCTATTAGTGCTCTTAGGAATGATATGTTGCTCCTAACCTTTCTAGATACTGTTAGTGGTAGGCTTAGCACAACATAGTGAAGCGTTTTTACCTTGTTCCCACTCTTAATGCTCTGCGTAGCAATGTTCACACCCCTTTTTCTAAGCCACTCTTCAAGCTCTTTAGTGACCTCAACTTCAAGCACCTCGAGGGGTATTCTAAGCACCACCTCCTCCACCTGCTTGTGAACAATGTATGCATCAAGCGTTTTCTTAGCTTCGCCGAATCTGCTTAGGTGAAGAGATAATAGGTCTAGTCTCAGAATGGGTATGGCTGGCTGCTCTGCTAGGAAGCCCCCATAGATTGTTAAAAGCCTGTGTATCTGGAGCAAGTAGTTTACTTTTGCTGTTATTACAGCAACTGGGTTCAGGTCTATCCCAATCACGCTATCCATTACCATTCTCGCAAACTCAACTGGATTTATATTCACTCTCTTAGCAGCATACCACTTAAGCAGCGTGCTTATGTAGTGAACTCCAAATGTGAATGAACCGCATGTCGGGTCAATGAATCTCGGGATTCTCCCACGTTTCTTATAGAACTCGTCTATAAGCTCAACAGCTCTGTCAATGGGGTCAGGAACTATTGCTTCCTGCGGTGGAGAGCCCTTGACAAGTATGTGTAGTGCTCTCCAGATGATTAGCTGTGCTATCCAGTCAGGTGTGTAGAACTCTCCAAGCTGGCGCCTAATCTCTCTAGGCACAATGTTTTGGTAAACCCTCTTCAGAAGGTCTAAGCCCACCTCCTGGCTCCAGTCAATAGAGAGCAGAAAAGCTCCAAGATCCCTGAAGAACGCATCGAGCCTTGGCGCCACATCCAGGTCAAAGACCCAGTCATACTCATCTCTCTCAAACAGGTAAGCAATGTTGAACCTCGCCAAAGCCTCTCTAAACCAGAACAGCTTTGTTGCTGCTGATGCCCCCTCTAGGTATAGCCTTAGAGGAATTGTGTACTTTCCGCCGCCGAGAGTAGCTTCCAGTAGTGTTGCTCCCAAGCTCTTTAGCCACGTAACATAGATTGTCAGCTTGGTGAAGAGCTCTGAAAGAGTGTCTTCACTTATCTTATCAATAACTTCCCTGCCGTAGACAAGATCCATTGTTCTTTTCCACGTGTTGAAGTACAGCCTTGCTCTCTCATGCGAGCTTTGTATAGAGTCTTTAAGCGCCTTGCCGTACTTTGCTATCAGCTCATTAACTCTCGCTATTATGAGCTCTGGAGAGGGCTTTGACCTAGCTATAACTGCTACTAGCTGCAGTTTCCTCAGCAATTCAACAATGCTTCTAAACTCACTCAATGCAGTTGCAATAGCCTTGCCCTCACTACCACTGCGAATATCGTACTCCTTTAGGTAGACAAGCTCTATCCTATCGCCAAGCCTCATGTAGAGCTCAAAGCCAATCCTATCCCTGCAAGGCTTTGGATACTCAGTGTAGTACCTCTCAACAGGCACGTCTATGACTATGCCAAAGGCCCTGCTGAAGCGCTTCATGTATTCCTTTACCTGCTCCCTACCCCTAGCACGCCCACAGGGAGCCTCCGCCTCAACAACAATGCTCTCAACACCGTAGTCAGCTCTAAGACCTATGTGAGGAACCCTCATCTCCTCAAAAAGCTGAACACCCTCAACACCAGCAAGAGCACGCTCAACAAACTGCTTAACATAGGTTTCAGGAGCCTGATATAAGCTCATTTCTGCACACCAACAAACTCGAGAAGTGTTCTGTGCTGCTGCTTGCTTTCAGCTATTTCCTTCTTTAGCCTCTTTATGCTCACAACCTTCCTCTCCCTAATGACTTTCTCCGCTACAGCATACTTTATGGGGTCTATCTCCACAGCAATCCAGTGCCTGTTAAACAGCTCGCAGACAAGCGGTATAGAGCCGTAGCCCGCGAACGGGTCTAGAACAACATCACCCTCCTCCGTAAACATTGTTAGGAGAGCAGATGTTGTGTACGTTGGCTTGAACTGCGGCTCCCTAACCTTTTCAACAACTACGGGAAGCTCATCAGCATAGAGAACGTCTATTCTCGGGAACCTGACCTTTGGCTTGCCCTTGGCGAAAACCATCACTATCGAGTAGCCGGCCTGGCCACCAAGAGGATTCCTAGACACTGTGCCATAGCTCTCAAAAAGGTATGGCATCATCCACCTGTACTCAAAGAGCTGAGCATAAGATGCAATGTCGTATATCCTCTTAGGCGTAAAGTAGAACACAAGCCACGAATCATTCTTAAGCACCCTGTAGAGCTCGTTCCTAACATCTAGAAAAACTCTGAAGTCGTCGTACTCGTCAAAGCCAACGCCCCACGGAGGGTCAGTCACTATGGCATCAACACTGCTGCTGGGCATAATCTTTAGAACATCCCTAGTGTCTCCAAGAATGTAAACACCCCTCTCTGTTGTGAAAAACTTAAACCCCTTTTCATACGCCTCTTTAGCAACCTCTTTAATCATGTTCTCGCCCTGTATAGTATGTAGAGAGACTTGTTTTTATTTTTGGTATTCTGGTATCTCGCTACCCATGTAAACTCGACTATGTGTATAGGTCTGTATGCATCGATGTCTAGAGGGCTTCTGTAGTGAACAAGGAGATGTGCTGCTTTGAGCAGTTCTGCAACTCTAGTTGCGTACTCTATAATTATGCGGGGTGTTCCAACTATATAGTTGTACATATCTCTCCTCCTATAACTCACTTCTGTGTTCCACTTTGGCGGGTCCACCACCACCGCATCTACATTACACATTTGTAGCTTTCCGTCTCTAAGCATCATATAGAGTTGGAAAACGTTTAGCTGTAGAAACTGCTTTGGCTTAACAACCCACCGCCACTTCACAGGGTCTGCAGCAACAACCTCAACATCGCTTTTGCACAAGTAGTAGAACCTGCCCTCGCCATAAGTAACGTCGAGAACTCTCCTAAGTCCATACCTTCTAAGCAATGAGCAAACCACATAGCTACTCGGGTACCTGGCAAAATCACCCCCGCGCTTTTGAACGCGCCTCTGGTCAATTACCTCAAGTGTTACATTCATTGTGTAGCACCTGCTACGCAATGTGCTCAATCTCTTCAAGGAGCTTCTCCGCCTCCTTCTTCTCTGTGTACTTCAAAATCATGTTAAGATTCTTGTGCCCCGTTATAGCGGCTATAATACTTGGGCTAACGCCTTTTCGCAGCATGTAGGTTATGAATGCGTACCTCAAGGAATGTGCATTGATTCCAAGCCTTCTATGCAGGTACTTGTTCACATTCGCTTGTATATGATCCTTGCTCTTGTTTAGAAGCTCTCTGCACACTGCAAAGTCCTCTTCAACAATCTCCTTTGGGATTACCATCAACCGGTAATCCTCTTTCTTATGCTTCTCCACCTTAACATATATCTTGACTTTAGATGTTTTGAGAAACTCCTTAAACGCCTCAATAGCCTCCCCAATCCTCGACCCGTTACGCAGCGCAATTAGTGCTATAGCTGCGTAACACTTTGTGTAACCATCCTTCTCACTCTGAGCAAGCCTTGATAATTCTCGATAAGCCTTCTCATAGTCCACCCCGTAGTCCCAAGACTTTGGCTGTTTCTCTCCAAGCTTTTTCCTGGGCTTCTTTGGCCTAGCCATTTGGAGCACCGATTCTATCTAGCCTATGAACCTAAGCAAGATAAAAAGCTAATAAGTACAGCAAAAGCTCTAAGCAACATCGCCTTGCGAAAGCAAGAAAGAAACCGGTATGAAAAACGATTTGTTTTTGTGATCTACTCAGTTACTCTGTAGCACCTTACTATTGGAGGTCTTTCGCTTGGTGTTATCATGAAAGTTCCGCTGTAGAATTCATCCCTTAGTATTCCTGATACTATTGCCGATTTAATGGGTATGTCTATGTAGCACTCAACTCTCTGCCCCCTCGCATCAAGCTTTATTTTCAGTTTTGTTGCTCCCTCTACCCTAGTCGTATCACGAGGTGTAAAGATTGTTGATACTCCAAACTCGCTTACTTTAGCACCTAGATCACGCATCTTTTTCTCAAGCTCATTCCTAAGATGCTCAAGACCCTCTCTAGCTACTGAAAATGGTTCGTGCCATTTGAGTCTCTCTATCACAAACTCTCTGACCTTATTCTCAATCTCTCGAAGCTCAAACGCCATATTCGAACACCACTCTAAGCTATGCATTTTCAGGAAATATATGCTTTACTTGCTTGCTCACAGACTCTCTAAACCCAGCAGTTCACAGCAATGTACTTTCGTTCCCACTTCACTGCAATTATTGGTGACCCCTTTCCATACCCCTTGCTCCACCAGCCCTTCACGATCAGGTCATCTGCGGGCATCTTAACTATGCATGTAGATATCTTCCCCTCCTTTGTCTTAAACTCAAACTTTATTTCCACGCTCTTTTCCCAGTGAGT
>Ga0326760_1000340_pt1 | contig 26381 bp, 23 predicted proteins | sample GCREP_S_FD_207668 | JGI IMG/M metagenome (GOLD analysis project Ga0326760, IMG submission 207668) | Hot spring sediment microbial communities from Geyser Creek Basin, Yellowstone National Park, WY, United States - GCR.EP_S | ecosystem: Environmental > Aquatic > Thermal springs > Near-boiling... | reverse complement strand
ACGCCCCAATGTAGACTTACCACTACCACTCTCACCAACTAACCCATATATCTCCCCCTTATTCACCCTTAACGACACATGATCAACAGCTCTAACCCTACGCTTCCTACCAAAAACACCAATTTCAAAATCCATAACGACATCTATTAACTCAACAATAGCACTCATAATAATTCACCTACACGATGACATGAAACAAAGTGATTTCTCGATACTTCAATTAAAGGAGGTAACTCTCTCTTACACTTCTCAACTGCAAATTCACATCTAGGGTGAAATATACATCCTGGTGGAGGATTACGTAGGTCTGGCGGATACCCAGGAAGAGATCTTGGCAAATCTCTCTGTAACACCCTGGGTAAAGCTTCAAAGAGAGCTCTCGTATATGGATGCCTCATATTACTAAATAATTCACTTTTCTCAGCATACTCCATTACATATCCACCATACATAACCATGATCGTGTCTGCTCTCTCAAGAGCTAATGCAAGATCATGGGTAATCAGTATTATTGAGGACTTATATTTCTCCTTAATACTGTCAATTAAATCCATAATTTGCTTTTGAACAACCACGTCGAGAGCTGTTGTAGGCTCATCAGCAATAATTACTTCTGGGTTGAGAGCTATAGCCATTGCTATTGAAACCCTTTGTTTCTGACCACCACTCAATTGATGTGGATAAGAATACATAATTCTCTCAGATAACCCCACAGCTTCCAAGTACTCTCTTACAATAGTTCTAACTTTAACTTTTTCAACTCCATGTTCTATTAGAAACTCCTCAAACTGATCAACTATTCTCCTCAAAGGATCTAGTGTTGTAAATGGATCTTGAAAAACCACCGAGATCCTACTACCACGTATTTTCCTGATTTCACGAGGATCTAGTTTAAGAATATCTACACCATTAAAGACTACTTCACCACGTATAATTCTACCTGGTTTTGGAACCATGTTTAATAATGCTAATCCCAATGTTGATTTACCACTACCACTTTCACCTACAATTGCTAACATTTCACCTCTTCTAAGTTTAAATGAAACACCTGAAACAGCTGAGACAACTCCGCTGAGTGTAAAGTATTTAACCCATAAGTCATTGACTAACAAGATCTCCAATACCCATCACCTCTTCTGAGGAGATATTAGTGTAGAAACCCCTTCACTTATAAGTGCAAATCCAACTGCTAATAGAGTAATAGATAATCCGGGAAATAACATTATCCACCACATACCTGCAAGTACAAACCCCCTACCTTTATATAAGTCAAATCCCCAATCTGGTGTCGGTGGTTGAACAGTTAAACCCATAAAGCTGAGTGCTGCCTCTGTTAATATCGCATCAGCACTATTCATACTGAATACAACCATTAAAGTCCTAGTAACATGTGGTAATATGTGTTTTAACACAATCCTAGTTGATGGTATCCCGAGGGCCTTAGCCATTTCAATATATGTCTCACTCTTAATACTTAAAACCTGCCCTCTCACCATTCTAAAATATGTTGGCACATAGACTACAGCTATTGCTATAGCAGCATTAATTGGACTTGGACCTAGTGCAACTGAGAGTGCAATAGCGAGTACTAGTGAGGGAAACGCGTAAATAGAGTCCATTATAAAAGATAATATCCTATCTAATAATCCACCCAAATAACCACTAATTAAACCAAGAACTGTTCCAATAGCACCACTCATAGCGACAGCTATAGCTACAATCATTAACATTATCCTTGAACCATAAATTATCCTTGAAAAAACATCTCTACCAAGATTATCTGTCCCCATGAGGTATAAGCGACTTGGAGGTTGTAGTGGTAAGCCTACTGCTTCTACGGGTGAATATGGAGATATTATGTCAGCTAATATTGCCATAAATACAAATAATAATACTATGATTAACCCAGATAATATGTATATGTTTTTAAACACTACAATTAATCTCAATAATAATCTTAATGATCTCCGAGTTCTAGACATAACTAATACCTCACACGAGGATCTATTATAGCATAAATAACATCCACGATTAAACTAGTTAATCCAACAATAATTGCGAAAATAATCACCACAGCTTGTATAGCAGTATAATCCCTATACATCACTTTATCAACCAGGTATGTCCCAATCCCCGGCCAGTTAAAAGTAGTCTCAGTTAATACTGCACCACCCATTAATAATGCAAATTGTAGACCAGTATATGTTACAATAGGTATAAGTACATGTCTAAATGTATGTCTCCTTATTCTACTATCACGAATACCCCTAGCACGATATGCCTCCATAACCTTAGATTCTAATACCTCCTCCATGTTGTTTAATGTAAGCCTCATATAGGGTCCAGATATAACTAAGCCTAGAGTAAATGCTGGGAGTATAATGTGTTTAAGAGCATCAATAAAGACAGGTATATTTAACTGTATGAGTGAATCCAGCGTGTAAATACCAGTTATTGACTTAAGAGAACCTATCGTAGTCAATCTCCCCCCAGTGGGGAGTAATCCAAGATACTTAGAGAATACTAATTGAAGACCTAACCCAAGAGCAGGTATAAATATTACAAATACTATTGAACCAGTTAATCTAATAATAGTCTTAACAAGTCTACTATGTACTCCAGCACCCAGATATCCTAAACCCACACCAATAATTAAGCTAAATATAATAGACCATATAGACAACTCGAGAGTTGCAGGAAGCTTATCTAAAATATCACTAGCTATTAACCTACCACGAATAATCATAGATTTACCCATATCACCCCTAATGAAGTTAAATAAATACTCGAAATACTGCTGATATAGTGGCTTATCTAAGCCAAGTTCACTCATTAACGCCTTTAACTGCTCTTCAGGTATATTCTTAGTCCCCAGTGCCGCGAGAACAGGGTTTCCCGGGAGTACTCTTAGAACTATAAATACTAGAGTATAGAGTACGAGTACTGTGGGAATTATCATTAATGCACGTATAGCTATATATCTAAGTAAACCCACACCTAGTACACCAAGTCTTTCCCCAAAACTCCTCTTAGAGTAGTGTTAGAATAAGCTTTTAATCTTTAATACAATAATACTAAATAGGTGAGAGCCCTGAAGAGAACTCTACTAGTTGTCATAGTAGCTTTAGTCATTATAGCAATTATTGCTGCAATAATCTCTATGCAATATCCACCTGCACCAGCAACACCAACACCAACAACTCCAACACCAACTCCTACAACACCAACAACCCCCACAACTACACCAACACCTACTCCTATATACGCTGAGACCATAACTATTGGTGTAACAGATAAAGTGACAGATATAGATCCATCTAACGCATATGACTTCTTCACATGGGAAGTCTTAACAAACATTATGGAGGGGTTTGTTAAATACAAGCCTGGAACAGATGAACTTATCCCGGGAATAGCTGAGAAGTGGGAGGTTTCAAGTGATGGTTCAACATGGACATTTTACTTAAAGAAAAATGTAGCATTTTGTGATGGAACACCAGTTAAAGCTCAAGATGTTGTTAGGAGCATTAAGAGAGTTATGACTATTCAAGGAGACCCCTCATGGCTTGTAACAGAATTCGTAGATGACGTCGTAGCTGTCGACGATTACACAGTTAAAATTATATTGAAAACACCTGCAAGCTACTTCTTAGCAGTTGCAGCTACTCCACCATACTTCCCAGTTCACCCGAGTTACCCACAGGACCAAATCGTTAGCGACGCGACTTGGGGTGGTGCAGGCCCATATTGCATTAAAGAATTTAAGAGAGACGAGTACTTAGTGTTAGAAGCTAATCCATATTACCATGGTGATAAACCTAAAACTAAAACTATAATTATAAAGTTCTATCGTGATGCAACAGCTTTAAGACTCGCATTAGAGAGGGGAGAAGTAGATATTGCATGGAGAACTCTTAGACCACAAGACTACGTAGACTTAGCTAAAAACCCCAATTTCGTAGTTAAATCAGTACCGGGTAGTTTTATAAGATACATCATTATAAATGTAAAAATGGATCCCGTGAGTAATGTTCTAGTGAGAAGAGCTATTGCAGCCGCAATAAATAGGTCAGAGTTAGCAGAGAAAGTATTCTTTAACACTATGACACCACTATATAGCCTTATTCCAGCAGGTATGTGGGGTCATATTGAAGCATTTAAAGAGGCATATGGTCCAGGACCTGATATCGAGTTAGCTAAGAAACTACTAAGAGAGGCTGGTTACAGTGAGACTAATAAGTTAGTTATAGAGCTATGGTATACTCCAACACACTATGGTGACACTGAAGCTGACCTCGCAACACTGATCAAGAATCAACTAGAGGCAACAGGAATGATTAGTGTTGAAATTAAGAGTGCTGAGTGGGCAACATATGTCGATAATGCTAGAAATGCTAGAATGATGTTAAGCCTATTCGGCTGGTATCCAGACTACATAGACCCCGACGACTTTACATCACCATTCCTACTAAGTACAGCTAACAAGTGGACTGGTTCACAATATGCTAATCCAACTGTAGATGAATTACTCAGAGAAGCCATGGTCAAAGTTGATCAGGGTGAGAGAGCAAAACTATATGAACAAGTACAGAAAATCTTAGCAGAAGAAGTACCCTTCATACCACTATTACAAGGCAACTTAATGATAGTTTACGCGAAAAACGTATATGGAGTAGAAATTGGTCCACCAATGTTACTACCATATTGGACAATCTACAAGATTATTGGATAACCTCTCCTCCCCCATAAAACCTCTTTTTTTCCTCATTAAATCTCTCTACACTCTCCTATAAGTCATTACGTAGAACTATTCATGTAAAAGAACTAATAGTTTTATGTATCTCTAAAGTAATAAGAGATCTTAGCACGACGTTAGTTAATAACTCTTACTCTACACACACTTATTAGGTGATAGTGTTTGAAGCTTGCGAAGAATAATATCTACGTTAACCTGGTTTTAGGTGACATCACAGAGTTCAAAGGCGACGCTATAGTTAATCCTGCTAACAAATACCTCATAATGGGTGGTGGTGTTGCAGCTGCAATTAAGAGGAAGGGTGGTGAAGAAATAGAGAGAGAAGCTAAGAGACATGCTCCAATAGAGATCGGAGAAGCTGTTGTTACTAGTGCTGGGAGATTGAAGTGTAAAGCCATAATTCACGCTCCAACAGTTGAAACACCCGGCGGTAGATCTAGTTTTAAATATGTATATAGAGCTACATTAGCAGCATTGAGAGTGACTAGAGAAAACGGCTTTAAGACAATAGCTTTCCCACTAATGGGTGCTGGTGTTGGAGGATTAAGTCCTGAAGAGGCTATTGAAGCTATGACAACAGCTTTTCTAGAAGCTGGTGAAAACCTAGAGATCTATGTTTACTTAGTGAGTAAAGAGGTTTTTGAGAGAATTATTACATGGCTAAGGAGAAGTGGGTGGAGAGAAGTTACATAGTATTGTAAACTTAACTACTAGTATTCTTAAAGTGAGCTTGTTTTATAGGTGTTTTTATTTCTACATGTCCAAATCCTGCTGCCCTCCCAGCACCTACTCCTAGTGTTAATGTATATGCGAAGATTTCTCCAAGCCATTCTTCTACGTTAACTCCGTGTGATTGTAGATAGTTGAGGTAATTCTCATCTAACCTATAATTCACATAGCCTGTTAATGCTGGTATTGGCTTATCAGAGTAATAAATCCACTTAACTCTCACAGAGCTTAGTACACTATAAGTCTCGTTGAAAAGCCTATGAATCCTCAATAATTCTCTTCTAAAAGATCCTTTTTTATAAGAGCCTGTAGCGTGTAATCTCGTATAGATAGGTGTTGCAAATACTACTAGTGGTGTAGGTAATAGTGTCTTTTGTCTCCTCGTGGTTTTTAAAGGATCTCTTAGCATTGTTGGAGAAGAAAACACTATTTTAACACCGCGAGCACTGAGAACACTATTCGCAATTTCTCTTCCAAGAACAATTGAATTAAATACCTCTAAACCTTTAATTTCAACACATACTTTTTGCTTAATAAACTCAAAACAATCAGCATAATTGAGGAGAGATGAGACTACATTAATACTCCTAATTAAACCCTCATATAATCCAATGTAGAAGTAATAGTCGCCATTTAGTTCAATTATATTTGGAGCACCAGTACATTTAACTAATCTACGACTACTCTTACACTCAGCATAACTATAAACACATTCAACACCACCACTAATACCCCTATAGAGAGGTGTTATATGTAGTAATTTTGGAACAGGCCCCTTAGTGGGTTTAAAATACTCCTCTAGAATAGGATATGCCCTTATAAGCAATGTCTTAACAAGCCTACTCGTATAGAGATAACCATAAAAACCAGTAACACGAACCCCAACCCTGATTAACGTAAGCCGATGATCAATCGCATTAGACAAGAAACTCCACCTATCATGTAGAATAAGAAGATGAGTGTAAAAACAATTTAAAATAATGAAAAACCTCCAATTGCATTAAGTGCTTTAAAAATAACCCGAGATAGCTAATAATAGAAATAAAACTTACTAATAGGTGTTTTAAACGTGAAATCCCCGAAGCTACTGAATCATCTTAGAAGTATATTAAGAAGTAAGTTGTATTCAGATACTGTTCTCATGTTACGTATAATTAAATATCTTGATACAGTTGTCTCAAATTTCGCTAAGATTAGTATACCAATACTCCTAATTGTTTATTTAATTAGGGGTTTTGTAAATGGGACTTTTATACCATATTCAATAACATATATTGTCAATGGACTTAAAGACGAGAATAAAAATGTGCTTCAAGCGGGATTAATACTCCTACTAGCATCTAGTGTGATCTTTGCTATAACAGAAATTGCTCAAATGAATTATTTTAAGAAACTCACGAGAAGCATTATTTCATTGAAAAAACACATTTTAAGTAAAATAGTGAGAAAAGACTGTCTTCAAGAAAACCCTGAAGAACTTGTTGGTAAAGTTGCTAGTGATGTTGACTTTATAGTGTGGAATATTAATGCTGTCTTAACAACACTATTACCAAATCTATTCACAGCATTAACAGCACTTATAACAATTTATAGTTTTAATACCACAATCGGATTAATTACAGCAACTAGTACTATACCTTATGTTATATACGCTGAAATTTATACTAAGAGAGTTGAAGTATATAGAGCGTTAGAGAGAAAGACATATGCACAGAGCATAGTACATATTAAAAATATTATTTACGGTGAGAAAGTAGACGAAGACCTAGATAATATTCTTAAAAAATGGGAGTATTCTGTAAATAAAATGATGTGGCTAGATAGATTCTACTTCTCAGCAAGTCTCGCAACATCACTCCTCTCAGTGAGCGGTGTAGCACTATTAGCAAGTAGAGAGGTAAGTAGCAATAAGCTAAGTATAGGTGCATTATCAGGAATACTCTACGCTTCAATAACAGCACACTTTGGAATGTTAAATGCTATGTGGGCATTCTGTATACAGGGACAAACAGTATCAACACTTAAGAGAATAGTAAATTATCTATTAACTAGTGAAAAAGAATGTTAAAACAACTTAAAGATTATTCTAAGAATAATCTGATCTCAGAGGACCCTCATCACCTTACCTGCTAAGTTCTCGCGTTATGTAATTATAGTTAATTTAATATGTGTTTAAGCTCTATAAGTTTATCTGTTACATTCCTCTCTCTACATATCTCTTCAAGATAACTCCAGTCTAATTTATTACGCCATGTATAGAGTAGCCAGAGTGCTTTATCGCGATCTTCTGTTGAACCCCAATACTTCCATCCATCTAAATATATGGCTATTAAATCCTCCACAGGATCTAAATACACATGAAAATCCTCTACAATTAATTTCACAGGCTCTTTTCTCCTATTATAGATACTAGATACTATATCTATAGATTTCAATGAGAGAATTTCATATGTAGGGAGATATCCACGACCAATTCTCTCAGAAAACTTCTCTAAGAACAATTCAACTATTCTACTAGAACCCTCTACAATAATATCCACATCCATAGTCCTATAGACTCTACCAGTATATACTTCAACAGCAAAACCCCCAGTAATAATAACCTTACCAAGCCCCCTCTGCTCTAAGAAGGTATTAATCCACGCTATAAACACCAAATACCTCTTAGTCTCCTCACTAATTGAGAGTAAATGTGGAAGAATATTTTTCTCAAAAACACTAAGCATTTCAACAACTACTTCCTCAATTTTAATACTCTCTTCTCCCCCTCCCACACAACCACCTCGAGATAGGTTTCTAGGAGTTCTCGTGCTAAACGTGCAAGTCTAAGGGTTTCTTCAATACTTCTCTTTGTAGTCCTAAATCTACCACGAATAATATATGTGAGCTTAAAGACCTCTCTAAAACCGCGATTAGTAAACATAAAACAACCACTTAAATCACTATCCTCAAAAACACCTATATACATGAACAATACGTAATTATAAATATTTAAACGTAAAACACATTATTTGAGTTATTCAAAGAACAAATATTTACTATTAACTTAGTTCATATATATTTAAGTAAGATAACCCTCTTTAAAATTATCGGTGATTATTATTATGTATTCACTTGTTTTAAAGAATGTTAAGATTCCTCTAAATGGATACTTAGTTGAGGGACACATATACATAGAGAATGGGTTAATTGCCTCTATTGGAAAGAGGGAGTATAGTGCAGATGTGGTTATTGATGGTGAGGGCCAGTTAGTTGTCCCTGGTGGAATAGATCTGCACGCTCACATATATGATCCTGAGTATGTTGAAAACGAAGACTGGGAGACGGGTTCACTTGCAGCTGCATATGGTGGGATAACTACACTTATTGATATGCCTTTGGAAACTAGTGTTGATAATATTGATGTACTAGAACATAAGCTTAGAGAGGCTCAGAGAAACTCCTACGTGAATTATGGGATTACAGGTGGATTTATAAATAAGAGGAATTATAGTATGATACAAGTTCTCAGAGCTAGAGGTGTTAAGACATTTAAGTTTTTTACTTGTAAGCCCTTTAAAATCGAAGATGATGCTATAATACCTGCACTTAGTGAAATTAAGAGAAATAATGCTATAGCAATCTTCCACGCTGAAGATGAAGAGTTAATTAATTACTGGGAGTCGAAGTATAAGGGGATTAGTGATATAGTAGCTTACCATTCTAGTAGGACAGAGGCTACTGAGGCCTCAGCTATACTTAGAATAGGAATTTACGCGTTTGAAACTAATACTCCCATACACATAGCACACTTATCAAGTAGACTAGGATTAGAGGCTATTTTGTGGTTAAAGAAATTAGGAGTAAAATTAACTAGTGAAGTATGTCCACACCACTTATATTTTACAAGAGAAGATAGTAGGAGATTTGGTAATTACTTAAAACTCGCTCCAACATTAAAGACTAGTGAAGATGTAAAAACACTGTGGATGGGGCTGAGTAAAGGAGTTATAGAGATTTATGCCAGTGATAATGCACCAGCACCTAGAAGTATGAAAGAGATAGATACTTGGAGTGCGTGGAGTGGGATACCAAACTTAGAGATTATGGGGCCTTTCCTCTACACATTTGGTGTTTTAGAAAATAGAATAACACTCAGTAAATTTATAGATGTATTTGCGAGAAATCCTGCAAAACTACTAGGAGTATATCCACTTCTAGGTGAAATACTAATTGGGTCTAGAGCAGACCTCTACGTCTTAGAGACAAGGAGAACTAGAAAAATATCTTCTAACACACATCACCATAAAGTTGATTGGACACCGTGGGAGGGGTTTGAACTTAAAGGAGCACCACTACACCTCATTGTCGGAGGCAATATTATAATAGAGAAAGGAGAACTTGTAGGAAAACCAGGTGTAGGAATATATGTGGGAGATTTAATTGCTAAAACTAGTTAAAAGATCACTCCTTAATATCATACTTCTTAATGATACTATAAAGGAAGTCTGGAGTCACCGGGATCTTGTTTACTTCATATTTAGCTTGTTTATGTCTTAAAGCATGTGCAATAGCATTTACTATAGATGGCGCTACACCTACTATTGATGGCTCTCCCAGTCCTTTCGCTCCAAAAGGTCCTCTAATAAACCCGGCTTCAACGAAATCTACATTAATTTTCTCTGGTACATCTAGCGCTGTTGGTATATGGTAAGTTGAGAAATTAGTATTTAGTAATTTACCGTCTCGTGAGTAATAAGTATCTTCCATTAATGCATAACCCATTCCTTGTACATATCCCCCAATAGCATGTAACTCAGCTCCTACTCTATTAATTACTCTACCAATATCATATACAGTTGTAGCTTCTACTACTCTAACTAACCCTGTCTCTAAATCTACTTCTACCTCACTAATAACTGCTCCAAACGTATATGTGAAATATGGTTGACCTGTTCCAGTCTCATCACGCCACTCTGCTGGTGGAGCTCTAAAATATCCATATTCTTGTAGTGGAATCCCCTTCCAGAAAGCTTGTTCAATAAGCTCTCTCCAAGTAATATACTTCTCTGGTTTATCAATACAATATACTCTAGGAGCCTCAATTACAACTTCATCTGGAGATTTACAATTCAACATCTCTGCAGCTAACATATTAAGCCTTTGTCTCAATTTATATGTAGCTACTAGTGTAGCATTACCAGTCATAACTGTAACTCTTGAGGCTACAGTAGGGCCGGAGTCTGGTACTGAGGCTGTATCAGCCCATTCAACTTTGAAATATGTTGGTGGAACCCCTAAGATCTCTGATGCTATATTTAATAAACTCTGTATTGAGCCTTGACCCATATCAGTTGTTCCAGATCTAAACGTTATACTTCCATCTCTATTAATAATTATTGATACAGCTGAGTAATCAGCACCCTCAGCACCAATGCTATTTCCGTGATACATAATAGCTATACCTATACCCCTCCTAATACTCCCACTCATAGATTCATAGAGTCTCTTCTTCTCATAGTAATTGCTTAATTCAACAGCCTTCTTAATTGCTTCTTCAACGCCTACACCGTGATCTAGTAATTGCCCATGTACTGTGTAATCACCATTTCTCAGTATATTCTTTAATCTAAGTTCTACAGGATCTATCTTAAGCTCCTCGGCTAAGAGATCCATTTGTCTCTCTACTGCGAAGTGTACTTGTGGATTTCCAAATCCCCTAAACGCGCCTGCTGGAATCTTATTTGTATAGACATTTACAAGGTCTATTTTAGCATTTCTCACTCTATAAGGCCCTGTACTATGTACTGTGGCCCTCCAAGCTACAAAAGGACCTAAACTAGCATAAGCTCCAGTGTCAAGTACTATACGTGCTTCTACAGCTAGCAATGTTCCATCTCTACTAGCCGCGTGTTTATAATAAGCTATCATTGAATGTCTCTTAGTATGTGAGATTACAGACTCTTCTCTCGTGTGAATTATTACTGCAGGTCTCTTCAAAGCTAAGGCAACTAAAGCTGTCTTAGCTGCTACTTCATTACCTACATCTTCAGCACCTCCAAAACCACCACCAAGTGCAGGGGCAATAACACGTATCATGTGGTAAGGTAAACCTAATACATTGCTAACTGCTCTTCTAACGTCAAATGGACATTGTGTTTTAACATAAATTGTCACACTCCCATCAGGCTCTGGTATAGCAATTGCAGCTTCAGGCTCTAAGTACGCGTGTTCTTGTGCAGGTGTCTTATAGATGTTTTCAACTACTACTGATGCCTCTTTAAACGCCTTATCTACATCACCAACTCTAATCCTATACCGTGTAAGTATATCTGTACCTCTCTCATCATGTATAAGTGTATGTTCTCTCTCTTCTAGTGTTTCAAAATCAACTATTTCAAGTGGATCTAAGTACACTGGGAGAGGCTCATAGTCAACACTAATAAGTTCTCCTGCTTCACGCGCATTTTCAAGAGAATTTGCAACTACAAGTGCAATTGTATCACCTATATATCTAACTTTACGATCCGCTATTAACGGCTGATCTGGTATTACATAGCCAATATCATTAACACCTGGTATATCATTAGCAGTAAAGACCTTTACAACTCCAGGGTATTTAATAGCATCAGATACATCAATTCTCTTAATTCTCGCATGTGCATACCTAGATCTAACGCTATAAACAAACACAGGGTTTTTTACAAGGTTAATTAAATCTGCAGTAAAAATAGGGCGCCCAGTCACCTTTGATATAGCATCCCATCTAACAATCCTCTTACCCACATATTTAAATTGATCTGTTTTAACGTGTTTTGTCTTATGAAATATTGATTCAACAATCTCTATATAATCAGGTCTACTCACACATAATCACCCCATAATCTTTAAATGTAATTTCTCTCTCACTTCTCTCTCATTAAAGTATATTTGACCTTTTTTCAAGTATTCTACAGCCTTCTTCACAGCCATAGTAAATAAATTATAGCTTCCACATCTACATAGTACAGATGCAAGCCACTCCCTAATCTCATCTATGCTGGGGTCGAGATTACGATCTATTAGGGCTTTAGCAACCATGATCATTCCAGGTGTGCAAAAACCACATTGAACACCACCAGTCTCTATAAAAGCTACTTGAATAGCGTGAAGCATCCCTGGAGGAGTAATACCCTCAATAGTCATAACTTCTGCACCATCTAATCTAGCTGTTAATGTGAGACATGAGTGTCTTGGCTCATTATTCACTAAGACAATACAAGTACCACACTCACCTCGACCACAACCCTCTTTTACCCCTGTAAATCCAAGTCTATATCTAAGTGTATCTACTAGTCTCTCATATCCCGGTACTTCTAGCTCATAGTCCCTACTATTTACTCTTAATTTAACCCTGTGAAGTTTACTCATACTATATCACCCCAAGCCTCTTACCTACAGTGAGAAGTGTTCTCTTAACAGTGACTTTTGACATTTCAAGTCTATACTCAGCTGTTGTCCACCAATCAGTATACTTCTTTATAATTCTAGGTAAGAGATCTTCAATTACTCTTTCAATAAGTTCTTCAGATAATTCCTTACCCTTTAATAAATCCTCTAAGATCCTAATTCTCTCAGGTATTCTCTTCTCTCCTACTGTGTCAAGAGAGATCTTAGCCTCTAATATCTTCTTACCCTCAACGTGGAGATATGAAGCTGTATTCGCTAACCCAGCTATTAAAATCCTCCTCCGATCAAACTTCTCAAATGCACTACTAGCGTTAACTGGAGGCTCTGGAATTAAGATCTCTGTTATTAACTCACCTGGCTTTAAATCTAATTTTCTCCTATTTACCAGGAGTTTCTCGAGTGAGACAACTCGTTCTCCATTAACCCCTGTTAATTTAACACTCGCATCATAAGCGAGGAGTAAAACTATATAGTCACTGAAATCTGTAGCTGTAGCTATATTACCACCTATAGTAGCTGAGAAACGTAGAGCTATAGTTCCAAACTTATGCCATACATCTCTAAATCCAGCGAAACGTATATCTCTATGTAGAATAGTATTTGAAAGCTCCCATATAGTTGTCAAAGCACCTATTTTTACATAGCCATTTTCTACTACGACATAGCTCAATTGTTTTCTCAAAGGAGCTAAGTCAACTAGGTATTTCGGAGGCTTAATCTTTCTATCTCTTATAAGTATTAAAAGCTCTGTCCCACCAGCTAATGGCATAGCATCAGGATAATTACTTGCTAAGAACCTTATAGCATCATCAAGATCTTTAGGTCTGTAAAGATCAAACATACTATGTCACCTCATACAACCGGGAATATTATATAGGGAAATGGTTAATAAATTTATGTGTTTATTAGATTCCCCTAGTTTAAAATATCGCTTTTAAGCGGCTTCTCTGACAATAATACTATAATAATAATAAAATTTTTATACCGTCTATTACATTATTTGATAAGCGATGAGGTGTATATTCAAATATGACCCCTAAAGATAATTTTAAGTATTTCCTTAAGAGCGGCCGCTTAGAAAAGCCTCTGGTAGCTCCGCTTATTGGTTATCATACGACATGGTTATATAATCAAAATCCTATTCAAGTGAGTGAAAATGGAAATCTAATGGCTATACTTCAGCTTCGAGCACTTAAATTTTATGGACATGATTTCGTGTCACATTACTTAGATCTAACGATCCTCCCAGAAGCCTTAGGGGTAAAAGTAACATGGTCTACATATCCACCCAGCATAGAAGTCCCGTTAAAAGATGCCGAAGAAGCCTCAAACGTCTTATCTACAGCTGATCCTCAAAATCTAGTTGAGACTAGTAAAAGATTAAAAGCAAGTATTGAGGCTATAAAGGTTCTACACGAACTCGTAGGTGATAGATATCCAATAATGGCTTTTATCCACGGTCCATTTACACTAGTAGCAGACTTACTTTCACCCGTAAATACACTTAGATTAGTAAAAAGAAAGCCAGATCAGATCAAGGATCTAATACAAAAAGCTACACCTTTCCTCAAAAACTTGTCAGACATCTACATTGAACAAGGTGCAGATATAGTTGTCGTCGATGAAATGGCTACACCTCTAATTTCACCAAGAGATTTTCAAGTCCTTTTACTAGAGTCTTTAAATAGACTAATTACATTAATTAAGCAAAAATCTAATGTAATTCTCCATATTTGTGGTATGGCTAATCACTTATTAGGTCTAATGGCGTCGACAGAAGCTGATATACTTAGTGTTGATAAGTACATAAATATACCTGAAGCTATCAAAACATATTCTAATAAAATCTTTATGGGTAATATTGGGGCTACAGAAATCTACAACTGGGATATAACTAAAATACGTCTATATGTAAGAGAGCTAATAGCTAAAACACAAGGAGAAAGATTAATTGTAGCAACTAGTTGTGATGTACCAGTGTATACACCACCACAGAATATTAAAGCTCTCATTGAAGCTACAAAAGAGTAGCATAAAAACGTTTTGACTTATTTGATCCTTTTATATGTTTTCCCTAAACTGGATGGAGGTTTATATCTCCTACCAAATAATACAAGAAAAATAATTGTAGCAACATATGGAAGTGAGAGAGTGAATTGATAAGGTAACCACGTAAAACCTAGCATTTGTATTCTAAATTGAAGGGCATAAATAAACCCGAAAAGAAAACACGAAATAAAAGTTTTAATGGGATTCCATCCCCCTAAAATAACCATTGTAATAGCGATAAATCCCAATCCAGCCGTTATGTTATCTAAAAATGTATTATAAATAGAAGTTGTAAGTATCGAACCGGCAGCCCCACATAGAAATCCTTGTATTATTATCAATATTAATCTATATTTATATACATCAATGCCAAGGGAGTCCGCCATCGCAGGTTCCTCCCCTATAGTTTTAATTTTCAAGCCTATTTGTGAATTATCAATAATATAGAAAAAGAACAACAATGGTATTAATAAGTAGGCGAAGAGATTTTGTCTGAAGAAAATTATACCGATGAATGGTAAATCACTCAAATATGGAATAGCAAGCTCGCCGATAGTGTTTTTCAAAAGAGGTGGTGTTGGCGAGATAGCATAGCCGATCATCATGCGAAAGAGAAAGAAAGTTAAACCACTAGCAAAAATAGTTAGGGATAAACCTGCCAAAGTTTGACTTATTCCTATCAATTGAAATAATACGTAAAAAAAGATATTTATTAATATTCCTGATAAACTTCCAATTAGGAAACCCAGATAAGGGTTTTGAAATTGTAACGTAATTGCGAACGCCGTAAACGCTGATATAAGCATAATTCCTTCAAGGCTTAAGTTAAGTACCCCGCTTTTTTCAACTAACATCTCACTAATGGCGGCAAAAAAGAGAGGGGTCATTAGCCAAATAGCATCTTTAAACAGATAAACTAAAAATGGTATTTCCATTTTACTCACCATATACTTTTGAATATTTCTCGATTAAAAATCTAAAAAGAAATCTTAAAGATATCACTGTTATAAGAAAAATGCCCTGAAGTATTTGCGCTAGACCTATAGGTATCTGGAAAAGCTGACATGTTTCAGAGATCCCATTAATTAAAGACGCCATTAATACTGATGCTAAAAGAGCTCCATATGGGTGTAAATTTCCAACTAATGTTATTACTATTCCAGTATAACCGTAACCTTGGACTATTCCTGGGCGTAACTTATATTGAACACCCATAATTTCAAGAGCACCAGCTAATCCGGCTAATGCACCGCTGATCACTATGCTGATGATTATTGTCCTATTAACATTTATCCCGGCATATCGGGCAGTTCTCTTACTACTACCTAAGATTTTCAGGGATAAACCAAACCATGTCTTGCCTAAGACTATGTGTATTAAGGGTGCTAATAAGATTAAAAGAATCAAGGACACATAGTTTAATCTATAAATTGGAATTATTCTTGGTAAAAAAGCTTGTTTAGGGATATATGGAGATTCAGGGAACATCGAAGTTTTATCTTGTAACGGACCCGTTACCAGCCAACTCAAAATGTACTGAGCTATGTAGTTCATCATTAGAGTGGTGAGTACTTCGTTTATGTTCAACTTAACAAGTAATAATCCAGGTATTAATGCCCAAGCTGCACCTATTATTACACTTATGATCATTGCTAGCGGTATTAGAAAATACCCTAATATATTGCCCAAGGTAAGACATACTATAGTTGAAGCAATAGCACCCATAATGTATTGACCCTCTGCTCCAATATTCCAAACACCTGCTGTAAACGATATGATAAGCCCATAAGAGATCAAGGCTAAAATAGTTGCTCTTAGTAATGTCTCTGAAATCGAGTTATATCTTCCAAGAGAACCTGCATAGATGGTTTGTAAACCAAGACTAATATTTATTTGACACATGTAAAGTGATAACACTAATATGGCCATACCTATTCCTACGGCAAGGATTGAGGCAAGCACGTTCAAAACGCCTAACTTTTCACGCCATTTAATTATTTTAAAAAATACCTTCATGTAACACCACTTAGCATTTCTAAACTTAGCCTTTTTAGGTCAATATCTTTAGAACTATGTTCCGCTACATTTTTACCATCATACATGATAATTATTCTATCGGCGAGTGATAAAGCTTCTTCAAGGTCATAGGTGATCAATAAAATGGACGTGTCACCCTTCGCTGACAACAACAAGCTTCTTACGAAAATAGTTGTTTTTACGTCAAGACCTTGTGTTGGCTGCTCAGCTATGATGATTGATGGTTTTACTTCAAGTTCCCTAGCAACTATTAATTTTTGAATATTTCCCCCTGATAGTTGATTTACTAGAATTTTTTCATGAGGAGCTTTAATATCATACTTAGCTATCATCTCTTTTGCTCTTTTAACAAAATATTTTTTATCTATGAAAATTCCTCTTCCTTCTATGCAAATATCTCTAAGCATGATATTAGTGAGGAAATCAAGATCTCTAGCTATGCCAGTATGTATTCTGTCATCTGTAATATATGAGACTTTATACTTCCTTACTACGTCACAAAAGTCAACAATGTGCGTATATATCGAATTAAAGTATCTTATATTTCCTTTATCAAACCGTCTTAATCCTGTTAGACATTCAACAAGCTCTTTTTGACCATTACCCGCTACTCCCACAATTGCAAGTATCTCTCCTCTCCTAAGTTTCATGTTAAAACCTTTAAGCCTATAAATGCCTAGATCGTCTCTTGCATGTAAGTCTTCGACTACAAGAACATGTTCGTCACTAGCGTTTCTTGGAAGTCCTTCTACTTTTTCACTTACTGCTTTTAACGTAGTATCTCCTACGATGAGTGTAGCTAAGACATCTTCTTGTAGGTTGCCCTTATTTTCAAGGGTTGCTATTTTTTTACCTCTTCTAAGAATAGTTATTCTATCGCTAATTTTTAACGCTTCTTTAATTTTATGTGTGACAAATACTATTGATTTTTTTTCTTCCTTTAAATCTTTAAGAATATTAAACAGCTCTTCGACTTCTATTGGAGTTAGGGCTGAAGTGGGTTCGTCTAAAAAAAGTACTTTAGGTTTAAAGAGTAAAACTTTTAATATTTCGATCTTCTGCCTAATACTTGAAGGTAAATCAGCTATTTTCTTATCTAAGACGCTCTTTTCTACTTTAAATATTTTAAGGAGATTTGTTAGTTCCTCGATCTTTAACCGCTGTCTTATTATTGTTGCATATAATTTTAGATTTTCATATACATTAAAATTGGGTATAAGGAGCGGGTGTTGATGCACAACACCTATTCCCAGCGACATAGCGTCTAATGGATTTTTAAACGCCACTTCTACCCCATTATATAGTATTTTACCCTCGTCAGGATGTAAAATACCTGAGAGGATCTTTATGAGCGTTGTTTTCCCCGCCCCATTTTCTCCAAGTAATGCGTGTATTTCTCCTTCTTTTAATTCAAATGAGACTTTATCAAGTGCTCTAATACCTCCAGGATATGTCTTTGATATATTTATGGTTTGTAGCAATATTTTATCATCACTATTAGCCACTCTTAGGACACCTTATATTTCTAACGTTTTTAGGTACCTGTTAGCCAAATCTTACGTGGATCTTCCCAAACCTGTTCTACTTTTATTTCGCCGGTTATTAACTTCTGCTCTATAATACTAACTTTTGTAAATACTTCTGGAGGTATTACGCCTTTTTCCAGTAATTTAAAATTCCATACAAATCTAGACCAACCTTCTTTCATAGTCCAGTTTATTATGCCTCCCTTTAATGTGCCTGCCATGTAATTAGTTATTATATAGCTTACAAAAGGTCTTAAATCCCACACAACACTACCTATTACTACATCTGGAGCTGCCTCATTTTGATTTACAATATTACCGACAACATAGACGCGTTTTCCAGTGCTTTTATAATGTTCATCAGCCGCGTATTCTACTCCAAATCTTTCTGAGTAAATAACATCAACGCCTTCAGCGATGAGCGAAAGTGCAGCCGCCTTAGCTTTTGTTGGATCAAACCAGCTTTCTATGTAGATAATGTAAGGGGTTACCTTTGGATTCGCATCCTTCGCTCCTTTTATAAACGCGTTTACTAAGTTATTAACATCAGCTACTGGAAAAGCAGTGATTACACCTACTTTATTAGTCTGAGTAATTAGACCCGCTACGTACCCCGCTAAATAGGCTGCATCTTGGATGTAATAATCATAGAGTACAACGTTATTAGGCCAAGGTTGATCAGTTGGGCCTGAGCCCTGGCAAAATAGTATATTAGGGAACTCTGAAGCCACTCTAATAGTAGTTGACCAATATCCCCAACTATGTGGAAATATTATTCGATAACCTGCATCCACGTATGATCTAATAACTCTGTCAACGTCAGCCTCGCTTATTTTCTCAACATACGTATATTTGATCCCTAAATTTTCCTGTGCCCACATCATTGCCATATGTAATGCTTTATTCCATGGCTCTTCAATAGGGGTTACATAAATTACAGCAATACTTAAAGGTCCTACAGTAGGCTGAGGAACAGTCGTAGTTACAGTTACCGTTATGGTCTCTGTAGGAGCTACACCTCGTGGTATATTAATGCCTATAACTAATCCTATTATCACACCTATTATTAACATTATAGCTAAATAATAGGTTATTTTTGCAACCAAGAGATCTCACCCCTTCTTTTTTATTTATGTCTTCACTTAAATACTTTTCCCATTTTTCTCCCAAAAAGAAAATGCTTATAAATTGTTCCAAGGTATATCTTTTCTCGGGGTGTGAATTCATGTATAAAAGTCTCTTAGAAAAAGATCCTGACTGTCGAAATCTCTATGATTCAATTATTAAAGGCGATATTGACTCATCAGATATATATGCTAAAAGTTTAGTTAATAAATATGAGCCTGTAGACATTATACAAGAGTGTATGAGTCCCGCCATGAAAACTGTAGGAGAAATGTTTGAACGTCTTGAGATATTTCTTCCAGAGGTTATAGCTGCAGCTGATGCTTTTGAAGCTGCTATGAAACATGTAGGCCCTAAGTTAGAGGCCTTTAGGCAAGTTGCTCCTCGAAGAGGCAAAGTTGTAATTGGAACTATACAGGGAGATATACATGACTTAGGTAAAAATATTGTTGCATTAATGCTTAAAGCCAATGGTTTTGAGGTATATGATCTTGGTAAAGACGTGCCTGTTCATAAATTTGTAGAAAAAGCAGAAGAAGTTAAGGCAGATATTATTGCAGTTTCAGTACTACTTTCTACAAGTTTGCCGTTTGTAAAAGATTTAATTAAACTGCTAAAGGAGAGAAATTTGAGAGATAAATACATTTTAATGGTTGGAGGAGGTGCGGTAACGAGGGAATGGGCGACTGAGGTAGGAGCTGATGGCTACGGAGAGAACGCGTCTGAAGCTGTTAGAGCCGCAATAGAACTTTTACAACGTAAAAGGTGAAATCATGTTATCGTTTATTGATATAATTAAAAGAGCTGAAGAAGGTCCTAAAGTAGATGAAAAAGAATTTGATCTTAAATGGGTTTATAACAATGTAAAAGAACTAGTAAAAGAATATGATATAAAATATAATCCCGAGGAACTAATCGTAACAAGTGAAGACTTCATAAATAATGTCTTTGAAGCAGGATTTCAACTAGCACTGCGCACAGGAATATATGTTGTTGAATATAGATCTGTTATTAAATTCTCAGAGGAGGAAATAAAAGAGGGAATAAAGACCGCACGGGCTCAGCTTGTGGTTGGTGAGGGTGCAGATTCTAGGATTTTGTACTCGAGGAAAATAGAGGATCAGAGAGCCCCATTTATAATGGGTGGTCATGCAGGAGCTCCTTACCCTGATGACTTATATTTTGTGTCAGCTTTGTCATACATGCAAGAACCAATAATCGACGGTATAAACCATGGAGGTATAGCTGTAGTTAACGGCCTCGATGTGAGGACAAGATCGCCTTTAGAAGCCCTCGCCGCCATTAAAGAACTAATGTACCTGAGAGAAGCCGCGAGAATAGCAGGAAGGCCGGGCATACACCTATTAGCAGCTGAAAGTGGTGTAACAGCCATAGGCGATCTTGCTGCCATAAACTCCGAATATGGTCTTAGAAAAACTGATGCACATCTGGTACCAGTTTTAAATGAAATGAAAACAGATTGGGATAGATTAATTAAAGCTATAGTGTTCAAAATACGTGGAGGTATTAATTGCTCCTTAGTAGACCCTGTTATTGGAGGTTTTTTTGGCGGCCCCGCTGGAGTAGCTATTGGTTTTATTGCATCATTCCTCCTCTCTAGGCTAGTTTACCAAGCCGACTACTATATTATACATCCAATTCATAATAAATGGGTAAGTACGTCTGTTCCAGAGGGGTTGTGGGTTCTTTCTACTGTAGGACAAGCTATGTCAAAACATACAAACTTCATACTTATGGGCGATGTATGGACATCAAATGGGGCTGGATCACAAGAGATATTCTGGGAAATAGTAGCAAATACTATAACGAACGTTGTTACTGGTTCTCACCCCCTTGGAGTCTCAGCAACTAATGGTAAATATCCTCATGCCAGTGGCCTTGAAACTCGCTTCATGGGTGAAGTAGCTCACGCGTCAATAAAGTTAAGTAGAAGAGAGGCCAACGAGATTGTAAAAATATTCTTAAAGAAATATCACCCTGAAAAAACAGAAAAGCCAAATATAGGGAAACCTATTTATGAGCTTTATGATGTAAAAACAATGAGACCGAGAGATTGGTGGCTAAATATATATAAACAAGCTGTTAAAGAAGTAGCCGAGTATGGAATAAAAATAGCTTAATGGCGAATTCTAAATGCTAGAATATACATATACATTAGAATACATGCCGGAAAAAGACTTTGACAGACTTTTAATGAAAACTGTAAGAGATATTATTAAGCAACGAAAACTCAAAATAGATTATGAGGGAATAATAGCACCTGAAGATATAGCTAAAGAGGTTTTTGAAGCAGGAGTTGAATTACTATTACGTGTTGGTGTCTTTAACGTAACAACGTCTCAAAGGATCCTTTTCTCTGAGGAAAGTTTAAAAGACGCCTTAAAATCCTTGCCTCTAGAGATAAAAATCGGCGAAGGAAAAGACCAAAGAACATTGAAACCTTTAATTTATAACTGTGAACCAATAATATGTGAAGCAGGTCCCTCTGGTACTCTTGTCAGCTCAGATATATACTTTGAGACAATGAGTATAATGGCCTCTGGTAATTATATTGACGCGGTTGGCTCGGGTTCAATAAATATTTTACATGGCCGTGAAGTTAAAGTTCGTCATAGCCTAGAAATTGATGCAGCAATTTTCATAGCACAAACTACGAGGAATGCTTTACGTTATGTTGGCAAAAGTGGTTTACACATAAATGATGTTGCTATTACAACACCATGGGCAAAAATTGCTGCTATAAATAGAGAATGGGGAATAAGATCCTCCGACAGCGTCCTTGTAGCTCAAATGATCGAATTAAAAACGTCTGAAGAACACTTAAGCTTAGCAAAATCATTAAATTATCATGGAATAATTGTTGGAAATCTAATGACCCCCATTTTAGGAGGCTATGGAGGCGGCGTGATCGGCACTGCGATCATTAGTGTAGCTGAGCATATAGCAGGAGTACTTATTTACAATGCACTTAAACACTATTTAAGTTTAACTCATATTTATTACTTGAATAATACAACAAAGGACGGGCTTCGAACAATATCATTAGTGGGTCAGGCGCTAAAAACAAGGAGTAAAATAATATCACTATACGATTGTTATACGTTTAGTGGAGGTGGTACACGAGAACTCTTACTGGAAGTCGTTGCAGGAGCCATAGTTGCTAAGCTTAGCGGCTTACATGGAACAGGAATAGGTGTTGCTGGTGGCAGATTTGCTGATCAAGCGACTGGTCTAGAATCTGATTTAATGTGTGAAGTTATGAAAAAAATGAAGATTACACGTAAGGAAGATGCCGAAGATGTTCTTAAAAAAATTATTGATAAATACGAATACAAGATTCTAGAAAAAAAGAAAGTTGAAAGAGGAAAAAGTATACATGAACTTTATGATTTAAAAACTTTGAAGCCTAAAGATCTTTGGCTCAAAGAAGTAAATCTTGTAAGAAGAGAGCTAGAAGATATGGGACTCATTAGTTAATTCTTTAACCTAATTCATCTTAAAAACAATTTTAAATCATTAGAAGATTAAAAGGATATAGTAATGAGCGTGATAGTGAAAATAACAGATAATCAAGAAATAATTAATACGTGTAATGGAAAATTAGGAGAGTCTCTATATAGTATTTTGAGTAATCACGGTATTGACCCTGGTGGATTTTGTGGTGCTCGTGGATATTGCGGCAAGTGTAAATTACTAGTTATCGAAGGAAAAGATCTTCTAACAGAATACACCTCGACGGAGAAAACCCATTTAACAGAGGAAGAGATCTCACATAATATAAGACTTGCATGTCAAGCGAGAATAAAACAAGAAGGTGAATTAATAATAAAGATTCTAAGTGAACCATGGATTAAAGCTATAATATATGGAATTAAACCTTCTGTGAGCTTTGACCCAGCTATAAAGATGTTAGAAGTGACTATTCCTAAGCCTACAATTACAAAATACTTCACTCCATCTGAGGTAATAAATACACTCTTAACTGAAAAATTTAACTGTAATAATGTCTATTACAGTCACTATGAGACGTTATATAAGCTAACACGTATTTTAACTAATCCGAGGAGATCTTTATGCATTATATACAAATATCATACTGCTACTAATGTATGCGAAATATTAGATGTAGATGAGCAATGTAAGGCTATATACGGTCTAGCTATAGATATAGGAACAACGAAAGTTGCATACAAGATAATAGATCTACTTGACGGATCTACTTTATATGCAGATTATTTTGAGAATCCTCAAATAGTGTGGGGAGCTGATATTATAACGAGATTATCGGTAGCTATAGAGAAGGGAACCCACGTGTTATCCAGTGTATTAATCAATAAACTTAATGAGATCCTAGAAAAAATCTCAAAAAGAATAGATAATAGTAAAATTTATGAGATTGTTGTTGTAGGAAATAGTGCAATGATCTATTTATTTTTAGGTTTAGATGTAAAAAATTTAGCAATAGCTCCCTATGAAATCCTTTGGAGAGAGCCGCTCTACATAACCGCCGCAGAAGTTGGTTTAAAAACTAACAAGGGATCAAGTATATTCATCCCCCCATTGGTGGGAGGGTTCATAGGACCAGACAGCTTAGTAGGCGCTTACATAGCATGGCTCTTTGAGAGTCCAAATTCTCAATGGCTATTTATAGACATTGGAACTAATACTGAGATATTTCTCTACAAAGACAAGAAAATCCTTGCAACTTCTGCAGCAGCAGGTCCGGCATTCGAGGGAATGCATATATCATGTGGAGTAAGAAGCATGCCCGGAGCTATCGAAAAAATAAAAATAGACCCGGAAACTCATAAGCCTATTATAAAGACTGTATTAAATAAGCCTCCAGTAGGTATTACTGGCACGGGTATAGTGGATCTCGTTTCTGAATTATTAAAAATCGGCGTTTTATCAAAAGACGGCAAAATACTGCCTACTAGTCGAAGAGTAAAACATTACGGAAAAGAAAGATGTTTTATCATAGCTTATAAGGAGGAATTCGGCAATACTAACGAGATCTATTTTAGTCAGAAAGATGTTAGAGAGATTCAGAAGGCTATAGGTGCTATTAAAACGGCAATTAAAATTTTATTAAAAAGAGCTGAAATACCTTTCACAGATATTTCAACAATCTATCTAGCTGGAAGCTTTGGTTCTACCTTAGATATTTCGAGTGCAAAAAACATAGGACTCATACCTCCCCTTAGTGATGATAGAATCAAGTACCTGGGTAATTCAGCACTAAGCGGCGCTGAATTACTCTTGCTGAATAAGGATCTAAGAGGCGAAGTCGAAAAGTTTAGAGGTATGATTAGCTATCTTGAGCTCTCAGCCCTCCCCGAATTTAATAAGGAATTCATAAATAACTTAAATTTCACTTGGTGAAGAAGTAGACACATTGCTTATTATGAATTTAGCACATTAGCATTAATTATGCTAGTTTTCCTTCTTAGAAACTCTAAGACACGTTAAAGTGTCGCAATTTGCTTCCCTCTAAGCGATTTTCACAATAGATTAAATAATAAATTTTTAGAGATATAAATTACTTACGGTGAGCTCGTTGAAGGTGTGTAAGGATTTAACTGAATGTATTGGTGGAACTCCTATTATCTTGTTAAATAGGGTTAAGCCGAGTGATGTTGAAGCCGAGATCTGGGGTAAAATGGAGTTTTTAAATCCAACTGGTAGTGTGAAAGATAGAATGGCTCTTTACATGTTGAAGAAGGCTATTGAGAGAGGAGATTTAAAGCCAGGAATGACTATTGTAGTGCCAACTACAGGTAACACTGGCATAGCTTTCTCAGCACTTGCAAGTGTAATGGGGTTTAAAGTCCTAATAGTTATACCTGAAGAGATGAGTGCTGAGAGATTTATGTTAATGAAGCTATTTGGAGCTGAATTCTACTTTACACCTGGCGGTGAGGTTAATGCTGGGCAAGCACTAGAAGTAGCAAAGAAGTTAGTAGCTGAAAATCCAGGTAAATATTACCTATTTGACCAATGGTCAGATGAAGCAAACATTCAAGCTCACTATGAGACTACGGGTAAAGAGATCATTGATCAGATCGGATGCCCCAAAGCATTTATTGCACACATAGGGACAGGTGGAACACTAATTGGCGTAGCTAAGAGGTTAAAAGAAGAATGTAGAGATGTGATCATAGCGGGCGCTGAACCCGCAGAATGCGCTGTAGTTGCCGAGTGGTTTAAAACCGGTAAACTAGGCCTTTGCTCAAGACACGAAGTTGAAGGTGTTGGTGATGGATTTATCCCCGACATAGTGTACAAGTATCGAGGACTCCTCGACGACTTTATAACAGTAACTAGTGAAGAGGCTATTCACATGGCTAGGCTAATAGCGAGACTAGAGGGATTACCTGTGGGAATAAGCTCTGGTGCAAATGTTGCAGGAGCAATACAATTAGCTAGAAAACACTCCTTTAAGAGGGGAGATAAAATTGTAACAATACTACCAGATCACGCTACAAGATATTTTAGTACAAGATTATTTAAGAAGAAGAAAGAGATAGCATCACGTAGAAGTATATTAGACCAACTTGACTTATAAATCCACATATTTCTTTTTAACGCTCCTCTACTACAGTAAAACCTATTAGCTCGACTAATCGTTTAATAAAGTCTCTATCTTCCCTTGAGAGCTCTCTTGACAATTTAATAGTGACTATAAGTCCTCCTTCACTAACCTGTGGAGA
>Ga0326760_1000337_pt1 | contig 26694 bp, 25 predicted proteins | sample GCREP_S_FD_207668 | JGI IMG/M metagenome (GOLD analysis project Ga0326760, IMG submission 207668) | Hot spring sediment microbial communities from Geyser Creek Basin, Yellowstone National Park, WY, United States - GCR.EP_S | ecosystem: Environmental > Aquatic > Thermal springs > Near-boiling... | reverse complement strand
GGTATAGTTAATAAGGAGGTTTATGAGAGGGGTTTAAGACGTTAGTAGGTGGTTTCAATGGTTAAGATAAGGTATGTGAGGACATACCCACTAACTGCTGATAGGCCTGGATTAAGCATTGATAGGCCTGACCACTACCTACCCTACTGGAGGGAGTTAAGCACTGCCGGTATTAGAGGTAAGTACTATATGTTGTTAGTTGAGGTCGGTAGTGATGATGGCTTAGTTGGTTGGGGTGAGTCGTTAGTCCGTGAAGTCCCTACAGCACATGCTGAGATCGTTGAGAAGTTACTAGCACCTATAATAGTTGGTCAGGACCCGCTAGCTATTGAGGAGTTATGGCAGAGGATGTTCGCTTCGTTGAAGACCAGAGGTCACTTCGGTGGTTACTTCATTGAGGCGTTATCAGGTGTTGATATAGCTTTATGGGACTTAGCAGGTAAGGTCTTAGGACTACCGGTACATAGGTTGTTGAGAGGTCCTACTATGGATAAGGTTAAAGCTTACGCATCATCAGTTTACTGGCACTACATGGATAGGTTATCACCTGAGTCTGTAGCTAAGGAAGTACTTAAACTTACTGAGTTAGGGTTTGACCAAGTCAAGATTAAGATAGGTATGGAGAAACTCGTTAGGGGAGGCCCTAAAGTAGGTGATATATTGAAGGCTGTTAGGGATTTAGTAGGTTTTAACGTTGACGTCATGGTCGACGCTAACTCAGCATATAGTGTTAATGAGGCTATAAGGGTTGGTAGGGTGTTGGAGAGGTATGAGGTCTTATGGTTTGAAGAACCACTACCACCTAATAATGTTGAGGGTTATGCTGAGTTGAGGAGGAAGTTAGATGTTATGATAGCTGGTGGTGAGTCCCTATTCACTAAATACCAGTTCCTAGAGTATGTTAGGAGGAGGGCTTTAGACGTACTACAACCAGATATAGCTAGGGTTGGAGGTATTACTGAGTTTATGAAGGTAGCGACTATCGCTGAAGCTGAAGGACTACTACTAGCACCTCATGTAGGCCTCTCAGGCCCTGGATGTAGGGCAGCCACTATACAAGCCTCAGCCGCAGTACCTAGGGAGGTATTCCTAAGTTATGAGTTCATGTATAAGGGGGATAACGCATTAGCTCGAGACCTACCTAGAAAACCTGTTGAGGTGTTCAGCAACGGTTATGTTGATGTCTGTAAGGAGGTTGGGATATGCTTCGAACCTAATAGAGAGTTAATTCAGAAGTTCTTAGTTAGGTAGGGATGGTTTTGGTGGGGCCGCGGGGATTTGAACCCCGGACCACGGGGACCCGAACCCCGCATTCTACCAAGCTAAACTACGGCCCCTAACCACTTAACTTATCTTACCTACAGATTTAAACATTAACTCAAATATCTTATCAGTAGCTGTTATCGGGTCTAAGGAACCTCTCACACAGGATTCATAGATGTTTCTGATGAAGTTGTTTGAGTTTAGAGTTTCTTTAAACATGTTCATAACCTTATACTTCATAACTAATTCCAACTCTAAAGACCTCCTCAACACCTCCTTAACCTTAACCTTATTAGAACTTATTAAGTAGTTCCTATGCTCACCCACAGCACTTACTAACTCTTTAATACCTAGCCTCTGTAGGGCTGATACCTTCAACACTTTAGGGACCCAACCATCCCTACTAACATCACCTAATGCGAACACTACTTGATTGAAGGTTATGTCCGCGTTAGGTCTATCAGCTTTATTAATCACGTATATATCACCTACCTCCATAATACCTGCCTTAAGTGCTTGGATCTCATCACCAGCACCAGGTATTAGTACTAGGATGACTGTATCAGCTATGTTAGCAATACCTACGTTGAACTGACCTATCCCAGGTGTTTCAAGGATTATATAGTCGTATCCTAAGGCATCCATAACCTCTATAGAGAGTAGTGCCTTCAGAGGTAATGCCTCCTCAGACCCAGTACTCATACTCCTTATGAACACCCTATCACTACGTCTAATACCTACCATCCTAACCCTATCACCTAGGAACGCACCGCCTGTTATAGGTGATGAAGGATCTACAGCTATCACAGCAACTAGATGACCATCTGATGCGAGTTCATCAGCTAACACTGATATCAGTGTTGACTTACCAACACCTGCAGAACCTGTCACACCGATTACATGTGCTCTATGCTCTTTAGGCCATACTAAATCAGCTATATCCTTAATAACCTCAGGATTCAACTCAATACATGTTAGTAGTTTAGATAATGCTAACTTATCACCGTTTAAAGCATTACTAGCTAACCCCCTAACATCAACCACCTACAAACACCTTATACAGAGGTGATTCAGTACCTCCAACATACTTTAAACCACTACCAGTTAACGGTATTAACACCTTACCACTCAACTCCTTCCTAACGAGTTTAAATGCTGCGTATGCTGCAGCACTTGTTGGTTCTACAGTGAACCCCATCCTGAATAGGTCTTTCAAAGCATCCACTATTAAATCATCGTTAACAACTACTAAGTAGCCTCCAGACCTAACTATAGCTTCAGCTATATACGGTAGTCTAGGTGCGTTAGTTAGTCTGATAGCGTCTGCTAGTACTGTACCCTCACGACACTCACTCCTCACAACCCTCCCTACAAACCTACTTAGTGAGTCATAACCACATGCTTGAACACCTACTAACTTAGGTATTGACGTGATTAAACCTAACTTAAGTAGTTCGTTAAAACCCTTCCAAAAACCTAGGAGTAATGTACCGCTAGCTACAGGTGTTATGACGTAGTCAACACTCCTTAAATCCTCATAAACCTCAAAAGCTATTGTCTTAGTACCCTCTATAAAGTAAGGATTCCACGTATGGCCTATATAGTAATTACCCTCACTTAAATCCCTCAACACCTGACGTGATGCTTCATCCCTACTACCTGCCTTAATAACCTCAGCACCGAATGACTTAATAAGTACGTACTTACCTACAGGTATATCACTAGGTACGTAAATACGTGCTTTAATACCTGCATATGCTGCATACGCAGCTATTGAAATACCTGTATTACCTGATGAATCCTCTAAAACCTCAGTAACACCTAGCTCAGAAGCTTTAGAAACAGCTAATGCAGAACCCCTATCCTTAAAACTCCCAGTAGGGTTTAAATACTCAAGCTTGAAGTAAACCTCAACACCATCTACAACCCTCTTAATAGTTGGTGTCCTACCCTCACCCAACGATACATACCTACTTAAACTAGGTAGTAAGGCCGAATACCTGAAAATCCCTAAAGCCCCCTCATCAACACCCCAACTAACACCCTCTAAATCAACTAATACCTCTAAAACACCACCACATAAACACCTAAAGAACCTATACCCCCTCCCGTAAGTCCTACCACACACCCTACACCTAACTACGTAATCAGCCATTGAAAACCCTAATACGTAATATGGAGGGGAGTAATAAAAATAGAGATGCTGGAGTACTAAATACTTAAATCATTATGACCTTATGCGCTTGAGTGAAATCAACGACTTCTAAACCTTCATCATCTGTTATGAGGCTGGATAAGTACTTTATATAGTCTTCAACAGCCTCCCTAACAAACTCACTCTTAGAACTATATCCGTACTCCTTACATATCTCAGTTAAGACTTCATCAAGTTCTTTAGAGATCCTTAACGTAATTATTTTAGAGTACCTATCCCGGACGTAATTAGCCAATCCACACAACCCTTTAATTTTAAGGTAATACTAAATAAATACTTTATTGTGTTGACTTTTTAAAGTTATTATTTAGTGAGGCTCAGTTACTACTAAGTAGTGATTAGGTACTGCTTAAGAAGGTATTACATGTAGCTTAAGACAGTAAAGTATTTAAGTTAGTGTTTGTCTGGCCTAAGTAACGACTCTTACTAAGTAATTAAGTTTTACTAGTATATTTACTAACCTCTCTAAAACTTCGTACTCTATATCAACACCTAACTCACCGATAACTTCTGACTTAAGTTCGTCAATAGTCTTAGGTTCCTTAAGAAGTAATGGTATTAACACCTGAATAACTGTTCTTAAGTACTTCCTACCCCTAAGGATAGTTTCTAAGTAGTTTAGGTCTTCCTCACCTAAGCTAGCTATAACATCCTTCAACCTTATAATGTCTGGAGGACCTCTGTAGAAGTACTTAATACCTACCCCACCGCTGGTTAGGCCGTCATAACTGATGTTAAGCCTCCCTAAGCCTAAATCATCATTTAAGTACTTGATTAACCTACTCCTCAACACCTTATGTAGGTAGTAGAGTCTGTAGGTCCTCACATCATCACTAACCCATGAAGTCTCAGAACCTAAGTACTCAAAAACGTAGCTAGTTATTAAGCTCTTATCCAGCTTATTAAGTAGTAACTTATATGTTGCTGAACCTACTGCAGAACTTATTAAGGTGGTTATTTCAGGGTCGAACTTATCTATACTGTCTAAGTCTGTGTGGTAGTAGGTATCAGGCCACTGATTAATCATGACTGCAGGTATACCATTCACTATGTAGATATCGTGGTCACTACCTACCTCGTATGGGGTTACATCAAATCTATAACTGATCAACTTCTTCGGTGATGAGAACGTTGATGAGTTTGACAACGCATTCCTTAACTCGTAATACACTACAGCTTCGTATGGATGGAACAATCTTGGGGGAGGTCTAACATAATTTAATGTTGAGCCTGTCACATCCTGTTTCTCACCAATCATGTCTAAGTTAATACTGAATACTACATTATCTACAGGCCTAGACGTTAAGTATGCTACAGACCCGTAGTACTCAGGACACCAGATAATTACTAAGTCATGCTTCTTAGGTTGAGGTATTCTACCGTCGTTAACAGCCTTACTCAACACTTTAGAAAGTCCTAGTAATGCTACAGTACCGCTGACGTTATCGTTTACAGTACCTCCTGGGTGGCAGTAATGAGCGAGGAGGTGTACTTCAGTCCCTACATCACCTAACCTAGCAGTTACTACCTTAATCTTAGGACTCTCTCTAAACCCCGCCTCAACACTAGCCTCAACAACTACTTCATCACCGTAACTTATATGACGGATTATTTCATAGGCAGTCCTCCTAGAAATACTTAACGCTAACGCCTTAGCCCAACTAATATCTTCAGGCCTTAAGAATAGGCTTAGGTACGGGACAGCGTCCTCAGGTAGGTCATCCCTGTAGAGTAGGACTAATGATGCACCCCTCCTACATGCCTCACGATAAGCTAGGAATACATTCCCACTCACTAATACTGCCTTACCCTCAACATCAACACCTTCGTAATGTTTAGCCCTATCACCAAGCCCTACATTAACTACCTTAGCCCTAACCTCACCACCAGGGCTATGAGCAACTACTAAAGTCCTAGACATACTGAAACTATGTAGTAATTTCTCGTAAGGTTTAACCATCCTCAACACAGCATCCTTAACCCACCAACCAGTTAGTGGTTGTAAGTTACCGTAGCTCCTGGAGTACTCATAAGTATGTAGTTCAACATCGAAAACACCTAACTCCTTAACAAACCTGTAGATAAGGTCTGCAGCTTCTTCAATACCTTCACTCCCCTGAATCCTATGGATGTATGAGACCTCATTAGTAAGCATCAGTAACTCCTGACGCGGGAATAAGTCCTTAAACATCTTAAACATACTCAACTAGGACACCATAAAACACATGAAGATTTAAAATTTAAATTGAATTACTTAATACCTTAAGGAGTTACGGGGTTAATTAGTGAGGGTGGTCTTAACAGCTGGTGGTGGCGGTCATACAGGTTATGCAGTAGCATTAGCTCAAAGACTTACTGGTAGGGCTGAGTTAACGTTTATTGTATCTGAAGGTGATTTATGGAGTTTTCAGAGGGTTTCAAGATTCGGTAATGTTATGGAGTTACCTAGGTTGAGGAGTCCTGATAACCCTAAACCAGCTATACTCACCATACATAAGTTCATGAACTCACTAATTAAGTCATACTTTAAACTACCTCAAGATACTGTAGCCCTCATCTCAACAGGTAGTAACATAGCTATAGCTCCAGCACTAGCTACTAGGGTTAGGGGTGGGTACGTAGTTAATTTAGAGTGTGTTGATAGGATTGTAACACCTACTAAGACAGCTAAGATACTCTATAAGTTCTCCAACATCACAGTCCTTCATTGGGAGGAACAGCTAAGGCATTACCCTAAAGCTGTTGTTGTAGGCCCTATATATGAGAAACCTGTGTATGAACCCTACAACGGTGGTTATGTATTAGTTACTGCTGGGACTTACGGATTTAAGGAATTCTTCGATGAGTTAATTAAGTTAGACCTTAGTAAGGTAGTTGTTCAGACAGGTATGGTTGACCCGGAACCGTATAGGAGGTTAAGACCTAACTGGGTATTCTTTAGATTCGACCCAGACTTCAGTAAGTGGATTGCTGGTGCTGATGTAGTGGTAAGCCACCTCGGATTAACTCTAGTTAACGCTGCTTTAGGTTACGGTAAGCCAGTAATAACTATACATAACCCTAGGTGGAGGTTAGCTGGTAGTAGGGAGGATGCTAAAATACTTACTGAGAAGTTAAACGGTGTTTTCCTTGAGGAGGTTGAAGCTAGTAAGATCTTAAGGGCTATTAAGGAGGTTGAGGGTAGGAAACCACCTAAGTATGTAGACGGTGCTGAAGAACTGGTTAAGTTGTTGAGTGAGTACTTAACGTAGTTACTGATTAAAGGATTTAAACTTTTAGTTTAATATCCTAACAGTGACTACTACGTATGAGGAACTAGCTTCACTAGCTCTAGAGGAAGCCCTTAAGAGAGGTGCTGACCACGTACTAGTTAGGGTTCAGGAGAAGTGGTATGAAAGCATAACATATGACTGCGGGGTCTTGAAGAGTTATAGTGTTGGTAGGGTTACTGGCTTAGGTGTTAAGGTATTAGTTAGTGGTGGTGTTGGCTACGTATACACAACATCCCTAAATCGTGAGGGTGTTTTAAGGAGTGTTGAGAAGGCCTTATCTATAGCTAGGAGTTTAAATACTTATACTAAGGTAGGGTACGTAAGTATTAAACCTGTTAAGGATTCCTTCAAAGTTAGTGTTAGGGTAGACCCCTACGACGTAGACCCTGAGGTTAAGGTAGGTCTTGTTAAGGAGGTTAACACATCAAGTATGAGGAAGGACGGTATAAAGTCAGTAATTACTAGACTAGCTTATGAGGTTGATAAGAGGTATGTAACATCAAGTGATGGTGTTAGTGTTGAGAGTGAGGTCACTTTAGTAGGTTTCTCACATACAGCTGTAGCTAAGTACGGTATGGTGTCTGAGAGGGTTAGTAATTCTAAGACGTTTGTAGGTGGTTACGAATTCATAGTAAGTCATGACTGGTTAACATTCACTGATGAGGTAGACACACTAGCTATTAAGGTATCCCAAGCTAAGACACCGACACCAGGTACTTACGTAGCTGTATTAGATAATGAAGCTGTGGGTTTATTAGTTCATGAGGCCTTCGGACATGCGTCAGAAGGTGATTTAGTCATTACTGGGTCTTCAGTGTTGAGGGGTTTGGTTGGGGGGAGAGTCGCTAGTGAGTTGATATCTATAGTTGATGAAGGTGTTGTAGATGGTGGTTATCCAGTACCTTACGATGATGAAGGTGTTAGTAAGGGACGTACGGTAGTCGTTAATGAGGGAGTCCTCAACGAGTTCTTAAGTAGTAGGTATGTCGGTAGTAGGTTAGGACGTGGGAGTACTGGGAATGCTAGGGTTCAAGACATAACTTACGACTCGATAGTGAGGCAGACTAACTACTACGTCATGCCTAGAGACTTAAGTGTTGATGAGTTATTTGAAGGTGTTAGTTATGGAATATACGTAGTGGGTAGGGGTGCTTCAGGTGGTGAGGTAGACCCTTCAATAGGTACCTACACATTCAGTATAGGTCCCTCATACATCATTAAGAACAGTGAACCTACAGAACTTGTGAGGGGTGTAGTTGTTAGTGGTAATATCTTAGAGACTTTAATGAGTGTTGATGCTGTTGCTAAAGACCTTAAAGTAATTACTAACGTATTCGGTGGTTGTGGGAAGGACGGTCAGACAGTTAGGGTAGGTTTTGGAGGTCCTCATATTAGGGTTAGGAAGTTAGTAGTTGGTGGTCTGTAATGATTTACGACATCCTTGAGAGGAGTCTTAAACTATGTAGTAGGTACGGATTTAACGAGTTTGAGGTTTACGTAGTTGATAACGTAAGTACTGAGGTTTTAGGGAGTGATAAAGGTGTTGAGAGGGTTGTATCAGGTGAGGAGTTCTTAGTTGGTGTTAGGGTGGTTATGGGTAGGAGGGTATGTGTTTACGGTGGTATGGTGTCTAGGGTTGAGGATGTCGACGTATTAGTTAGTAGTGCTTCTAAAATCGTTAAGACATTACCTGAGGATAGGGAGTGGGTTTCACTACCTAAGAAGTTAGGTTCTTCAGTAGTTGAGGATGTAGTTGATGTAGGGATTAAGGATTTAGATTTAGGTAGGTATGTAGAGTTAGTTAATTACATGGTTAGGAAGTCTGGAGATGTTGATAGGAGGGCATTCACAACTGATGCAAATATTTACTTAAGTTATGTTAGGAGGGTTATAGCTAATAGTTATGGTGGGGTAGTTGAGGATGAGAAGACTAAAGCGTCAGTATCAGTTAATGTGAAGGTTGTTGATGGTGGTGATGAGTCTGGATACTCTGAGAGTTACTCAGGGTCTAACTTAAGTAGGTTTAACCCTGACGAGTTAATTACTAAAGCTGTTGAGGGGGCTGTAAGGGGTTTACGTTCTAAGAGGGTTACTACAGGTACTTACGAGGTGGTGTTAATGCCTAGGGTATTCACATCACTTATTAACTCGTTAATAGCTCCAGCACTCTGTGCTGATCAAGTCCAGAAGGGTAGGTCACCTCTGAAGGGTATGTTAGGACTTAAGGTATTCTCTGAGAACATCACTGTAGTAGATGATGGTACCTACCCAGGTATGTTAGGTAGTAGGTGTTTTGATGATGAGGGTATACCTACTAAGAGGAAGGTACTCATAGATAAGGGTGTGTTGGTGGGTTACCTATACGATACTTACACAGCGAATATAGAATCTAGAGAATCTACAGGTAATGCCTTCAGACCGACACCTCACGTAACACCTAAACCATGGATCTCGAACATACTAGTTGATAGGGGTAGTTACGAGTTAGATATGTTGGTGAGGGAGTTAAGGAATGGTTTAGTGGTCTACGACGTCATAGGTATGTGGTTGTCGAATCCGGTGAGTGGATTACTAAATGCTACAGTAGCTAACGCTGTGTATGTAGAGGGAGGTGAGGTTAAACACCCTGTTAAGGGTGTGGTAATAACTGGTGATGTTTACGAATTACTTAAGACTGATGAGGTAGTACTCACCTCTAATAAGGAGGTGTTAGGTAGGTATGAAGTACCAGCTATATACATACCTAAAATCAGCGTAGCTGGTGAGGGTTAAATCAACTATCTACTAAGACACCTACGTCTTATATTCACTGCAATCTCCTCAAAACACCTACTTAATTCCTCAGACGTTATAATGTATGGTGTAGTACCCCTCCTCCACACGTAGGCTTGAACACCTACGAACCTGCCATCCTTAAACACAGGTTCAAACCTCAACACCATAGATGATAGTAATGAGTTAAGCCTGTATAATTCATCACTAACATAACTACCTAACCGAATAGTTAATAAACCCTTAAGCCTTAAGTAATTCAACTGATTATAAATTAAATTTAATAAGTAGTTATCAGCGTTACTAAGCCCTGCAACTAGACCTACATCATGAAAAACAACTACGCCTAAACCCTTAATGGATTCTACTAACCTAAGCTCACGCATGTATAACTCATCTAAGCTATACGCTGTTGGATTGATAGACTTAACAACTACGTACTTATCTATTAACTCCTTGATCTCCTCACTCTTCAACCCGGTAAGACTTAACGCTCTAATTAACTGAGATTTTAGGATATCTGGTGGGTAGATATACGATACGAATAAGACTTTTAAGTTATTGAGTAGTGCAATACTTAATGGTATCACAGCCGCATGAGGTGGTCTAGCGTCTGGTGGGTATGTTATGTATATGGGCATAGACTTATGTATATGACCTATAACCTTCCTAAGTACTTCACATGGGAGTCCTAATTCCCCGTACTCAGTACTTACTTCCTCAAGTATTGGTGGTGGGTAGAGGACTAACCCTAAATTCCCGCATATTCTAAACGGTATTTCAGCTATGGATATATCAACACCTCTAACCTTCTTAATCATTAAAGACCTTGAAACCAACCCCTTACTAACCTTCTGCTTCAGGATGAATATTGCATCAGCTATGAACTCAACATTACTTAAGTTGATGTCTTCACCATCACTTTCAGCTACTAATATAGTCATACCGTTAATACTTTCTGATAGTTCGTAGAAGAAGTTCTGGAGTAATGCCCTCTTAACACTTTCGTCTTTAGTGATAGTTAGTATGGGGTTTATAGTGTCGAAGACTACTACCTCAGGGCTATACCCGCTTATTAGTTTAGAGATTGTTTCGTTTAGACTTTCTATAGTTAGAGGTAGTGGGATCCTAACGAATTTAAACGTCCCTCTAACCTCAACATCACTTAAACTCATACCGAGACCAGACATAATCTTAAATAACTTCTCCTTACTCTCATGAAAGGTTATATAGAGTACTTTATGACCTCTTAAAGCATTCGCGTAGGATATAGTACATGCTAGTACAGTCTTACCAGACCCTGGACACCCAGCTATGAGGATAAGCGGTTTTAACTTAAGTAGGTCGCTGAAGTTCTTATCAAGCCATTCTACACCGAATACATAGTCGTTCAACGAATCTGACCAAATGATAATGTCTTAAGTAATTTAAAAGTTTTGCTTAAAAATCTACATTATGACTTTGAGAATGCTTAGAGGTTTAATCAATATACCAACTCTCCATTCTGTACGCCATATCCCAGAATAGGTATTCATACCTACTAGCTATTCTGAATAACTTCTTAGCTGACTCAACATCTAATGACTTAGCTGACTTATCTATGAAGTCTCTTAAGTCCTTAATGAGTTTTAAGTAATCCTCGCTTAAGTATACCTTAGCCCACTCAACATATAATTCATTCTTATTACTGATTAACTTACCCTTATGCCTCTCAGCTATTTCAGCATAACTCCAGAAGCATGGTAGTAAAGCTATTAGTCCTTCTAATGGCGTCCTTAAAGCACATGTAGATATTAGGAAGTTCATGTAGGCCATATTAGTAGGTGCTGGCTCAGTATTAATTACCTCATCAAAACTAATACCTAACTTATTCAGTAGTCTCTCATAGTTAGCCATCTCAGTAGTTGCTTCAATATACGCTAACTCCAACGCCTTCCTAGCTAGTTCGTAATCAGCTTTAGAAGCTATTAAGCTGAAGCACCTATACATAGTTATTAAGTAGTTATAGTCTTGAATTACATAATACTTAAACTTCTCAAGAGGTAGGGTACCTAAGTACAACTCAACTACGAATGGGTGGTTAAAGATCTTCTCCCAGATATGACCTACTGAACGTCTTAAAACCTCAGTTAAGCTCATGGAATCACCTCCTAATCATACTTGGTTTTAACACTGTAAATATCATTTATTAAATTACATTAATTACAATTAAGATGTATCATAATACATCACTAAATAATAACGTAAGTGACACCTTATCAAACATATAATCTACAGCATTCATCATCACTTCCAACAGTTATTATCATCTATGAAATCACGTAAAATGATTAGAATGACTAAGTAATTAAGAAATTTAGAATGAGGTTATGAGTATTAATGGTTAATTAAATACCTCCTACTTCCTCTTCAATATCTTCCTTAGTGATCAACTTTATACCTGATTCCTTAGTTAAAGTCCTTAACGTAGTTAGTACTTCAGGGGATACCTTAGCTACACACAGTATTGTTAATACAGGTTTCACACCATATAATTTCTCTACAGCTCTAACCCTCTTTAACAACTTCTCAACTTCTCTACGTGCTTCTTCAACAGTACCTATATGCATAGTTAACTCACCAACTACTAGAGGTTTCTCACTGAAGAGGTTTATCTCGAGAACCTCATTATCAACTACTAAAACCCTCCTACCAACCTCAACACCTACATACCCCATATCCTCCAACATAACCTCTACAAAAGCAGCTGCGAAAGACTCAAAAGTAGAGCCTAAAACCCTCCTCAAATCTCTAAATCCAGACCTCACATACCTATCAAGCCTAATATAGGCATCCCAAAGCTTATTCTGTCCTTCTCTTAGTGCCTTCACCTCCTCCCAAAGCTTATTCTGACCCTCCCTAAGACTCTTAACTTCCTCCCATAATTTATTCTGTCCCTCCCTTAATGCTTTAACTTCTTCCCATAATCTGTTCTGATTCTCCCATAGTTTATTCTGGTTCTCCCATAACTTCCTAACCTCTTCCCTAAGACTCCTAACTTCTTCCCATAGTTTGTTCTGTCCTTCTCTTAGAGCCCTCACCTCCTCCCACAACCTCTCAATACTCCTTAAAATCTCTGAAAGCCCTAAATAACCAGCAACAGCATACCTAAACTCAACATCAGACTCTAATAACTTAATGAACTCCCTCCTCAAATCTGTAGATAGTGACGTCGTACTCACCTATAGTGATGGTGTGTCAAACCTTATAACATTTCAGGTAGGATGGAAATATTTATTTGTTTTATGGGATTTTATAAAATCGGTATTTATGAAGGTGTTTAAGGGTTATTACGGTATCTTACTAGCTACGACTACAGCATCGTTCCTTACACCGTTTACTACATCGTCTATAGCTGTTGCATTACCTGTGATTGCTGGGGAGTTTAATGTGTCTTTAGCTAGTGTTAATTGGGTTGTTAATGCATTCTTAATAGCGTTAGCTTCTACAGTCTTAGTTATTGGTAGGGTTAGTGATTGGTTAGGTAGGGGGAGGGTATTCACTCTAGGTATTATATTATTTATGATTACGTCATTACTTACCTCCTTAGCACGTAGTTATGTTGATGTAATCATATGTAGGTTTTTCCAAGGTATAGCTACGGCTATGATCTCAAGCACTGCAGTAGCTGTCTTAAGTGAGGAGTTACCGAGGGAGAGGAGGGGTTTAGGTATAGGTATAAACACTACAGCTGTTTACTTAGGACTTAGTCTAGGCCCTCTAGTCGGTGGTTACCTAACTAACTACTTTGGATGGGGTTCAGCTCTCATATAATTTTATATAACTAGATGTGTTTTCATTGCATCATCTCTGTTCCCCTGCATCCCGCTCAGAGCCTCATCGGGCTTGGGGGCGTTCGGGGCCACCCCGGAGACCCCACATCTTGAGTGTTTAGATACATACTTCCTGTATAGGTTTATTGTTGCTGTAACATCTCTATCACCTATGAAACCACACTTCTTACAACTCAATACCCTACGCTCATATTCAACTAGCTTGTCACCACATCTAGGGCACTTCGAAGAAGTACCCCTAGGATTGATCTTAACTACCTCGAGACCCCTCTCCCTAGCCTCGTACTCTACGCAGAACTGTATTCTACGGTAGAACCACAGCCCGAGCCTCTTATTGAACTCTCTACTCTTTTTATTTTCCTTATTCTTTCTAATCTTCTCTAGGTCTTCGAGGATGATTGATGAGCGGTACCTGAGTGCCAGCTCTGCTATTAAGTCCCCCAACTTGTGGGCGTAGTCCCAGGAGATGTTCCTTATCCTCTCACCATGCCTCTCAATGGCTTTTCTAACACCCTTGACGAACCTCCATGACTTCGGATACTTCTTCTGAATCCTCTCGATCCATATTTTGTGGGTTAATATCTTCCTGTGAGGTGTCTTAAACCTCTTCAACCTCACTAGTCCACCATCAAGAGTGAATACAGCTAGTGTTACGTTATCGAAGTTTAAGTCAATAGCAATCACTGTCCTAGGCTTCACGGTTTTAACAGTTCTCTTAAAGTATATTGAGACCCAGAACACTTCCTTATCATACTTTACTACCATCTCGTAATTACTCCAACCTTTGAACTTCTCAACTCCCTTCCTAGGTACTACCAGTTTTAACCTTGCTTCATAGCCGTTGTGGAGCTTCAGCGTTAAAACCATGCTATCTAAGTCTAGCTTGTAGTCGTACTTGTCTATCCTAGCACTTAACCTCTTAAGAATAGGTTTTCTACCGCCGTTACTCTTAGCGGAATCCACCAAGCTCTTAGCATATACGTATACCTCCTTAGCATGATGTGCTCTAAAACCCATAGAAACTAAATCACTGTAGAATAGCTTATGTAGCTTCTTCTTAGAGAGCTTCTCATTAATACCCCAAATCCTATCAACTACTAACTGCACAGCATCACGGTACAGCCTCAGAAATTCTAGGAGCTTATCATGGCTACCCTCGGGGAGAGCCCTCATCTTCAAAGTCTCAACCAATACAGGCTCTCGAACCCTCACAGAGTAGCTCACTGCTTCAGAAATTTGTTTTCAATACTTATAAGTTTTTCTAACACTTATAGCTCTGAGTGATAACATGGCTAAGTTCATATACGCTAGGTGCTCAGTAATAAAGTTCAGAGGTGGAACAGTAGTCCTGTACCCACTAGCAAAGTACCAATCCGAGGTAAAACCACTACACGGCAAGAGAGTCCACGTAGTAATCATTGCAGAAGAATAACATTAAACCTTATAAACCTATATAAAAACCAAAGCAGTTTCACAACGGCGTTCACTATTTACCCTCAAGACCGTCGTATCGTTGATGAGTTTAGCAATAGCTTTAAGGACTGTAAAGTTAAGGTGGGGTAGTGCCTCAAGACCTAATATCACTACATCACTACTTATAACTTCCTCAATAGCTATGATTATTTACGGTGCATCAACTATAGGTAGTTTATACGGACTCATAACTACGTCATTCGGGAGTGTTTTACTCGTTACGACGTTATTATTAGAGCGTAGTAGTCCTAAGGTACTAAACCCATCACTACTTAAGAAGAAGTTATTAGTAGCTAATATAGCGGCATTACTTAACTATAGCGCTACCTACGCATTAACGGTATTATTAAGTACCTACCTCCAGAAACTACGTGGTTTAACACCTAGTGATGCTGGTTTAATACTGACGACTCAACCAATACTTCAGGTAATGTTATCACCTATCGCTGGCTTACTAGCAGATCGTTACGACCCGTCGATACTAGCAACTATAGGTATGGCTACAATAACTTCCGGGGTCTTCAGCCTAACATTCATTAATTATGAAACCCCTATAACGTACTTAGTCTATGTATTAGCTGTATTAGGTATTGGATTTGCATTCTTCTCATCACCGAACACCACAGCTATAATGAATATGAGTCCTAGGGAGGCCTACGGTTCAGCAACTGCGTTATTAGCTACTATGAGGTTTCTAGGGCAGGCACTCAGTATATCAGTGATTACTTCAGTGATGGTTATGCAGGAGGATTTAATGACTGCTATAAAGACCTCATTAACTATCTACATATTCTTAAGTATTACCGGGACTCTACTATCGTTGATTCCTAGGTCTAAAGTAGGGAATGCTTAAGTATTAATTCAGGACTTACTAGAACGTATTATCAAGGTTATGTAGAGGTATATCGATGCTATAGATGTCACTATAGCATATAATAACATGTAGAGTGGTTTATCAATTAATATAGTGTATATGTAGCCTCCGATAGCCCACATAAACCCGAATACCAGTCCGAAGAATCCGTAGGCTAACGGCCTCTTAGGAGGTTCTACAAGTAATGCTATAGAGGCCCTCATAACACTCTCCTCAGAACACATCACAATACCCCAAGGTATGGCTGAGAAGTAGAGTAGTTCGTGTGGGGCATACATTATCAAGACTATGAATACAGGTGTTAAGGCCGGGATCATGAGTAAGGTCTTAAACCTAACCTTATCGAATAGAATACCTAACGGTACTGCTACGACAGCATCTACAAGCATCGCTATAGCGTATATAAACCCTATCTCAGCATCACCTACAACACCACGTATTTTAAGGTAGTATGAAGCTATTGACCAATGCATAAATCCTAAAGCTAATACACTAGTTGCTAACGTGTAAATCCAGAATAAACTGCTGTAACCCCTAACAACTAATTTAGGACTTTTAACACTAGTGGATCTAAGCTTAGGGTATAGACGCCATGCTGTAACGACTAGTACTACTGAGATTATGCCTGGGATTATGAGTGTTAAGTACGCTACTCTATACCCGTAAAACGTTATTAAGATACTAACTAGTGTAGGGCCTAAGAAAGCACCTACCTGATCTAGTAGTTCATGAATACCGAAGCCTTTACCAACACCAATACCTTCAGAGACCTCAGCAACGATGACATCCCTAGTAGGTGTTCTTAAACCCTTACCAAGCCTCTCAATAATGTAGAGGACTACTACCTCATGCCATGTAGGGGCGAAGGCAATCATAGGTATACTTAATGATGTTATTAAGTAGCCTAGTAGTGTCGAACCCCATAAAACTGTAGGGGATTGAAGGGTAGTTGCTATATAGCCTGAGAATAACCTAAATACTAAACCTAGGAACTCCCCAACACCTACTAAAGCTGTAGCTACTACAGGTGCTTTAAGCTCAGCTAAGTAAGCACCACTAACAGACCTACCACCCTCATAGACAACATCAGCAAATAGTGAGACTAGACCAAGTAGTAGGAAGACTAATAACACCCTACGTTGAGTACTCATGATATCACATTTAGAAATATATGGTGTAATTTAAAAGTTTAAAAGATTGAATGTTTAGAGAAGTTATTCAACCGCCTTGTAACGTCCTAATAACGTATAACTCGTTAAACCTACATATACTGTCTTCAGGACTTACCGACTTACCCCCAGATAGGAATATTAGGTGTTCAGGTACTACAGGTACGTTCTTATCCTTAATTAACGACCACATAACCTCAGCTATAGATGGGCAGTTATTTAATTCTAGACATGCCTCACTACCTAGTAACTCAGCTAGATTACCTAGGAATTTAATACATACAATCATTAAATTCCTAACCTCTTCCTAACCCTCTCAACAGCTGGTTCTAACTCTGTAAGTCCTAACCTACTTAATGTTTCCTTAGTAGGTATTCCTAACTCATCCCAACCTAACTCACTGAAGTACTGTACCTTAAGCTTCTTAACCTCCTCACGGTCCCCAGCCTTACCCTTGTAAGGACCGCTTGGTAGTGGTTCGTAGAATCTCGGTGGGTTATCATCATGTACCCTCGGATCCCAGTACACGTCAGGACCTCCAAGCAGTAGTAACACCCTCTGTAACGTCAGTATCCTAGGCCCTAACTCCTTATAGAGTTCATCCTTACACATACCCCAACCAGTAACTACGTTTAAGAACTTAACCACGGTATCCTCAGGTATGTTAAATAAGTTAAACCAGCATACCACTGCACTATCGAAGAATGCTTTCCATGATTCAGACTCTATAGTATTTATGGGTAGGCCAGCAACTGATGTATGATCACCTCCTTGGACTGAGCAGACGTAAGCTATTGGTTGTGGGTAGTCAGCCTTACTCCTAATCCCGTGAGCTCCAATACCTATACCTTTAGCTTGTACAGCATACTTAAGTACCTCCTCAGGTTTAAGACCCTTCATCTCAGCAATCTTTAAAGCAGCTCTGTAAGTACCCTCAGCTAATACCTTACCAATACCTCTACGATAAGCTATATCCTCAAGCAACTTACTAGCGGCTTTGAAGTCACCCCACCTCAACTCATAACCTACATCCTCCCTAGTCAGTACCCCCTTCTCATAAAGTTCGAATGCGAAGCCTACAACATTACCTGTCTGGATACCGCATAGTCCTAAGTTATCAGCTATAGCTGATAAAGCTGTAAACTCCTTAACATTGAATATACCTAAGTTAGACCCTAAGTAAGCACCCATCTCATAGTCAGGCCCGTCAGTTAAGTAGTAATTACCGTCGATATCAACTATACTTACCTTCATACATGATAGTGGGCATCCCCAATCACTCCAGTACCTCCTAACCCATACCTTAGTCTCTAAGTCGTGGTGACTGTACTCAATGTTTTTATGCCATTCCTCCTGCCAATTCCTTATAGGTTCTGAACTCTTCCTATTACCTGCGAAGTAGTACTCCGAAGGCGTACCCCAGAACTTAAACCAGTAGTTCTTACTAGGTATTAACCTGATTAACTCATTCCTTAACTTTACGAACTCCTCTAAATTAGCTACCTTAGGTAGTGGTCCACTACCCCTAACAACTACAGCCTTCAACTTCTTAGAACCCATAACAGCTCCGTAACCACCGTAACCAGCTCCGTGAGTCCACTTAGCATTTACTGGTGCAGTCCTAACTAAGTTCTCACCTGCAGGACCTATATAAAGTGCTGGAGGTATTGACTTAACACCTTCTAAGTCGTAATTAACTCTAACATCATCCCTCAACATCTTAAGTAGTTCAATCCCTGTCTTACCCCATAACTTAGAAGCATCCCTTACTTCAACCTTATCATCATGTACGTATAAGTATACAGGGTCTTTAGAAGAACCCTTAATAACTATCCCGTCATAACCAGCAGCTTTAATCTCTACTGCAATTTCTGAAGATACTGCAGAACCTACGACACCATTAGTTTGAGGACTCTTACCTGAGACTATTAACTTAATACCTGGGTAATAACCTGTTAGAGGCCCTGTAAGTATTAGTAGCATGTTTTCAGGACCTAAAGGATCTACAGACTCCCACTTACTACCTAACTCACTCCATAGTAACCACGCAGCTAGACCCCTACCACCTAAGAACTTCCTAAATATTGTTGGTGATACTTTAACCTCCCTATGACTACCTGATGTTAAGTCAACCTCAAGTAACTTATCCCAGAAGCCGTTCATAGACCTAACACCTCCTTACTAAACCCTTTATAGACCTTAGACGATAACTTGGAAGCTACTACCTCAGGTAGTGTTATGTAAGGGTCTACATAAGCTTTCTCAGGCTTAGGAACTAATTCAAGAGCGTTGAACCCAGCCTCCTTACATGCTTTAACACACTCAGGCTCACCACCACATAAATCACATATCAACACGTAGTTCCTACCCTTAACGACCTTAGGTACCCTAGCAGGGCATACCCTAACACACGCACCACATAGGGTACACCTACCAGTATCAACTAATACAGCACCAGTCTTACCATCAACGTAGAGGGCGTTAGTAGGACATGCCTTAACACAGGGGTAGTCATAACATTGAACACATGTGTGGGGGATAGCAATACCTGGAGCAAACTCTAACACAGTAATCCTAGAAGCTTCAGGCCATACAACACCCTCATGCCTTAACGAACAAGCAATCTCACATAACCTACAACCAGAACACTTATCAAAATCCCTGAAAATCCATAACTGACTCAAAATGACACCTAAATACTCTATACTAGAGAGTTTAAAAAGATGATGATTTAATATCCTTTTAAGGGTTTAGTAGATTTCGGATTTATTTTTAAGTTATAAACAGTTTATTAGATGATCCGTTAGGAGTGTTTAGATTTCTACCTCCTACCCATTACAACTTTACCTAATTTCGGTGTTAGGATTATGAATATTATCAATATTATTAGAACTAATGATAGCGGTCTATTGAAGAAGGCTATTATTCCTCCCTTCATGAATGTCATGACGAAGTATGTCTCAAGCATTTTACCTAAGATTATTCCAAGTATCATTGGAGGGATGGGGAATCCGTACCTATCCATGAAGAACCCTATGACCCCGAAGAGGATCATGACGGCTACATTAAAGAATGTGAAGTCTACTGCGTAGGAACCAACTATACAGAAGACTAATATTGCTGGGACTAAAAGGTAATCTGGTGTTCTGAGGAACAACCTCCCAAGTGTTTTTATCGTGAGTATACCTAGAGGTATAATCAATATATTAGCAATCAAGAATATTATGAAGAGACTCGTTATTAGTCTACCCTGCTCGACAAATATCCTCGGTCCTGGAATGACAGCCTTCATCATCATAACCCCTAACACTATAGCAGTTACTGAATCTCCAGGTATTCCGAAGACTAATGATGGGATCCATGCCCCACCTAACGATGCGTTATTAGCTGATGTAGCTGCTAATATACCCTCCTCAGACCCCTTCCCATACTCATCCTTATTCTTAGAAAATCTATATGAGATGTTATAGGATAACCAAGCAGCTATATCTGCCCCAGCCCCAGGTAATGCCCCTATAATAACACCTATTAACGAACCTGTAATAAAGCGTGTGAAGTATTTCCTTATGGTTGAGAAACCAGTAGCTATGAGTTCTAAAGCTTTAAACTCTGTAGGTGGTAATGTTATAGTTACACCTCTCGTCTTGTAGTATACTCTCCGTATAACTTCAGACATACCGAAGACCCCTATCAGAATTGGGATATAACTTAAACCACCTTCTAACTCTGGGATACCGAAGGTAAGTCTTGATGAATAAAAGACTGGGTCAAACCCTATTAATGAGATTAGAAGTCCGAGGATTAATGAGGTCATCCTCTTAATTACAGACCCCCTAACAGCAAGAACACTACTTATGAGTCCAAAAATCACTAACCAGAAGAACTCACTACTAGAGAAATTTATGGCGAATCTAGCTAGTTCAGGGGAGAAAAACATTAGGACTAACACGCCTATTAAACCACCTAGAGTTGACCCTAAAAGAGATATACTTAATGCTATCTGACCCCTCCCCTTCTTTGTTAACTCATACATATCGTCAATATAGGCAGCACTTGCTGGTGTCCCAGGAATCCTCACAAAAGTTGCTGGTACATCACCTGCCCATATAGCTAAGACATCCATAACTATTATCATCGCTAGAGCTGTTAAAGGATCAAGCCAGAATGCAAAAGGTACTAAGAGAGCTGCTGCCATAGTAGCTGTTAGACCAGGCATAGACCCAATGAATAAACCGTAAAATGAGGTTAATAACATTGTAATGATAATCTTAGGGGTTAGGATATCGTAGATCACATCAATACCTACCATCCAAACATCCCCTCTGGGAGTGGGACTGAAAGCAGTACTTTAAAGAGAAACCATATGCTGAGGGTTATTACCGTTGCTATTAATAACGCATCTAAAACCCTAGCTCTAAACATTAACGAAACAATAAAACTTAACGTGAATGTAGTGATGAAGTAACCGACAATCTTTATGACTAATACATAAGTAAGTGATGCTGCCAGTACTAAGATAACAGGTAATACCTCCCCCCACCTCACGGAAGGAACTCTATTATTCCTATTTAGGGTTAAGTATTTAAAGAACTTACCTCCCTCCACAACTACTAATATAATACTTAGGAGGAGTAAGAAAGTTATGAGTGTTTGAGGGAAGAATCTAGGACCGCCCCATCCTATCCCTAGAGTATTTATCTTGAAAGACTCCCTTAAGAGTAAGACAGAGATTATTAGGAGGAATATTGAGAAGAAAAAACTCCCTGGTTTAAACCCACCTACCATCTAAATTAAAACACCTCATACATCAGCTACTTAGCATAACCTGCTGCCTTAAGTAAATCCCTCATAAGCTCATATTCTCTCGCACAGTATTGTTCAAATTCCTTAGTTAGTAGTAATCTACCTACGAAACCTCTCTCCTTAAGGAATTTCTGGAATTGCTCTGAGTAATAACCTTCCTTAACAGCATTTGCTAACTTATTAATGATCTCAGGTGGTGTTCCTTTCGGAGCTGCGAGACCAGCCCATCCACAGATACTGAAGTTATAACCTAACTCTACAAGTGTGGGGACATCCTCTAACCCCTCAACCCTCTTATCATTCATTACAGCTAAGACTCTAATCTGACCTGCATCCTTATATGGTTTAACCTCCCCACTACCACCGATTGCTACTTGAATACCCCCAGCAAGAAGTTCTTGAAGTGCCGGGGCGAATCCCGCACTAGGAACCCAAGGTAATGCATTAACATCTATACCTGCTGCCTTAAGTAGTCCTACCCTAGCTATATCCCATACACCACCAGTAGCTGTACCTGAAGCCTTAAGCTCTCCTGGATGTTCCTTAATATATGTTAGGAGGTCCTTAAGAGTTTTCCAAGGAGCGTCTGCTCTAACAGCTACAGATGCTGGATTACATATAAGCATTGCTATAAGTTCGTAGTCCTTATAAGTAATGTTTAATGCCCCAGTATGTGGGAACATATTCAACTCTATGGTTACAGCAGTAAGTGTGTATCCGTCTGGAGCTTCTTTAGCCCCTACATACATTGTTGCAGCACCTCCACCAGCTACCCTATTAAGGACGTTTACCTGAACACCGAACTTCGATTGTAGATAAGCAGCAATCTGCCTAGTTGTTAAGTCAGTCCCCCCACCAGCCGACCATGGAACATATATAGTTATAGGTTTTGTAGGATAAGCCTCAGCCCCTCCCCCAGGCCGTAACACCACATAAGCCCCTACACCAATAACAAGTATAGCAACAATTATTAACAAGTAAAGAGTTGTTTTAGACACACACTTCCCCATCATATAACCTTACAATCTATTATAAACCTTAATGAATATTCATAAAATTTTATAATTTAAATCACCATGATTAATGAGTCTTAGACATTGCAATAAGATTAAAAGTCCTCTTAAAAGTTGTATTACTGTCCTCGAAGTTTATCACTGCTCACTACTACTTAAATTATAAAAACTTATTAATCAGTAAATCTAACATTTAATAGGGATTGTATGTCTAGTGAGTCTAAGTCTGTTGAAATTCTCGGTGAGAAGTATGAGGTTATGAGGGTTCCTGAACCTCCGCCTGAGTCTAAGAGCTTTATGAGTAGGTGGAAGCTTGTAGGTCCTGGCTGGGTTATGATGGCTCAGGAGGTAGGTACTGGTGAGTTAATTACTGGTGCTTTCATAGGTGCTAAGGGTTATTTCGGGGCTGCTTGGGCTGGTCTTGTCTCAGCAGGTGTTAAGATAGTTAATGATTACTTACATGCTAGGTACACACTCTATACTGGTGAGCACCCTACTAGGAGGTATTGGAGGACTTGGGCTGGGATTCCCTTATGGATACTCTTAATTCAGGTGATGATATTATTCCCTGTAGCTGGTCTTGCAGGACTTTCCGGTTCACTCACATCAGCTGTTATGGCATTATTCAATATTAAGGATGTATGGCCTTGGTACTACGTCCTCATGGTGGTGAATGCATTCCTAATATGGGTAGTGATATGGTTTCCGAAGTATGTTTACAGGATTATTGAGGTTATAGCTATAGTAATGTACGTTATCCTATATTCAGGAACTTTAATCACAGCTGCTTTAGTTTCGACACCAACAACAGTTAGGGATTTCTTCATAGGTTTAGTAAGTTTCGGCTATATACCTCCAGTACTTGGTTTATGGACTGTACTTTCATGGATGGGTTGGGGATTTGGCGGAGATTACAACGAACCACTTAGATATCCTATGTGGTTTACTGAGAGGGGCTGGGGTATGACGTACTATAAGTTAGAGGCTAGGAAGATCCCCGGTATAGTAGCTAGGGGTGAGGGTGGAGAACGTAGTGAGTTGATGGAGCGTTTAGGTAGGGGGTGGTTATTCGACTATACTAACCCTACAGAGTTCGAGAAGATGAGGTTATGGAATAAAGTACTTATTCAGGACTTAATAGGTATTTACCTACCCCTAGCACTGTATGGGTGTTTTATATTTATGTATCTAGCAGGCTGTATACTACATCCGAGGGGTTTAGCCCCTTCAGGTTTTGCTGTCGTTACAGCTCAGGCAGAGTTCTTTAGGGTATGGTTAGGTGACTTCGGCTGGTACTTCTTCATATTCTTATCAATCCTAGTACTCTATCCTACAGTACTTGGTGCTTGGGATGGGACATCAAGATATCTTGCAGACGCTATCTTAGGTTTTAAGAAGACGTTACAGAAGAGGTTCTACATATTCGTAGCTATAGTAGCTATAGGTATAATCATACTACCATTCATAACAACACCTACAGCTGCTATATGTGCATCCCTAACAATGATTGTCTGGATCATAGCTTATGCATTAGCAGTCTACCGCTTCAACTCATTCAGAGCTATATACCATATGTTTGTCATAGCTTGCGGTGCAGCAGTACTGATCATGATGTGGGCTGCAGCACCTCTATGGTTCGTACTCTTAGGTTCAGCTATCGGAGTATCACTACTACCTGTAGGTCAGTCAGTAATACTGTATACATGGTTGAAGATGCCTAAGGAGTTAAGACCTAAGACGATACTACTTATATGGCAAGCACTTGCAATTACCTTCTGGGTAATATTCACGATACTATCATGGCTTAACCTCTTCGGCATATATAAACTGTAGAGGGTATGTTTAAGAAAATACCTCCATTTTTTGGTTTATGGTCCTCCCTCACCTTAGGTCTTTCTATGTCTATAACCTTACTACTCACTAACATAATCAACATACCACTACACCCACTAACGTATATAGGTTACGTAGTAATCACGACATTAATATACGGTACCTTCGGACTCCTCTACGACTTATTCCTAGTCCCTTCATTCATTAAGTATAAGCTACTATCAACAATAGCTTACTGGATCATCGCATATCCAGTATGTAGGATACCTCATGAATTACTCACTTATAAGCACTTAGGATACACAATATTTACCTCAGACATAATAACGTTAATATCATTTATCATATTCTTAGGATTCCTACATGGTGTGACGTTCGGATCCCTCATTATAATATTTCTAAGGTATTGGAGGATTAAGTAAGTTGAAGTAAGCTTTAACAATTAAGTGAAATCAGTCAAAACCGACTTAAAATCAACTATTAAATATCTTTACTCTTTAGCTCTTTCTCTAATTACGATTTTCTGACCTATGAGTATGTTATTAGGTATTAGTACTTCTGTACGGTCTTTCCTCTCAACTATGGTGAACATCGTTGTTATATCCCTTACCTTAACTTCACTCTCACCTGCTACATCAACTAAGTCACCTATTTTGAACGGCCTAGCGAGGTATGAACATCCCTGCAACTGCTTACCCAAGTACTTGCTGACTGTTGATGTAGGTACCTCAATGCTTTTTAAATTTAAGTCTTTATTAGTAGTTTGGTGGTACTTTGGTTGATTATGTTAGGGTTTTAGCTGATGATTTACGTAGGTTTACTTCTGAGTGTTTTGTAAGGTATGGAGTTCCTAAGGTGGATGCTGATTTAATAGCTGATCATTTAGTACTTGCTAATTTAAGAGGTGTTGATTCTCACGGAGTTATTAGGATTCCTTACTATGGTGAGGGTATTAAGAGGGGTTATGTTAAACCTACTTCAGAGTTTAGGATTGTTAAGGACGGTGTTGCTGTAGCTGTAGTTGATGGTGGTAATGGTTTAGGTATACCTATAGCTACTAGAGCTACTGACTTAGCTATAAGTAAGTGTAGGTCTGTAGGTCTAGCCGCTGTAGGTGTTAGGAATTTAGGTCATGTAGGTATGTTAGCATACTATACTTTAAGAGCTGTTAAGAATAACTTAATAGGTCTAGCAACTGTTAACGCACCAGCACGTGTAGCTCCTTGGGGTGGTGGTGAGGCAGTCTTCGGTACTAACCCGATAAGTATTGCATTCCCTACATCATCTAAACCTATAGTTATTGATATGGCTACAAGTGCTATAGCTGCATTCAAGATTAGACTAGCTGCCTTAAAAGGTGAGAAGATACCTGAGGGGATAGCATTAACTAAGGATGGGAGACCTACTACAGACCCTAAGGAAGCATATGAAGGTATACTACTACCATTCGGTGGTTATAAAGGCTACGCAATATCATTAGCTATTGAGGTACTCTCAGCAATATTAAGTGGAGGTACCTTAAGTAAGTACGTAATTAACCATCCATCAACACAGGGAGGATTCTTCATGTTAGTGATTGACCCAACAGCATTTAGAGACTACAGTGATTACTTAAGAGATATCGACTCATTAGTAAGAATATTAAAGAACTGTAAACCAGCTCAAGGATCTAATGAAGTCTTACTACCTGGAGAACCTGAAGATAGGAATTATGAGGAGAGGTTAAGGAATGGAATACCTATAGACTCAAGCACTTGGAAACTACTCACAGATATAGCTAAGGAATTAGGTGTTGAACTACCTAAAACATTATAATCCTTTTTAAACAACTTACTTAAGGACTTACGTGTTAGACCTGAAACACATAGTTGATACACTCAGTAACTACATGAATTTAAAGGATGAGGACTTCATAGCTTACTACCTATGTAGGAGGGGTTATAATCCTTTTGAGGTCTTAGTAGCTATAATATTATCTCAAAACACTCGTGATGAGTTAGCTATGAAGGCCTTCAATAACTTAAGAAATGTATGTGGGGTGTTAACCCCTCAGGTAATCCTTAACAAACCTCCGGAAGTGGTTGAGGATGCTGTAAGGGTTGCAGGTATGTATAGGAGGCGTACGTTAATTATTAAGGAGTTAGCTAGGGTCTTAAGCGGTTTAGACTCTGTAG
>Ga0326760_1000336_pt1 | contig 26702 bp, 30 predicted proteins | sample GCREP_S_FD_207668 | JGI IMG/M metagenome (GOLD analysis project Ga0326760, IMG submission 207668) | Hot spring sediment microbial communities from Geyser Creek Basin, Yellowstone National Park, WY, United States - GCR.EP_S | ecosystem: Environmental > Aquatic > Thermal springs > Near-boiling... | reverse complement strand
TCGCCTTAACCTCCTCCAAATCCACCACCTCATCAAACGAACGAGGACGATACTTCTCAAACCAAAAAACCAAACCCATAAACCCACACAGAAACCAGATTAAAAACAATTAACGCGAAGCCGCTGCTTTTCTGCAGTTCGGCACTCGTCCACTTAACCGATTCAGTCCTGCCGCGGCTAGATGTAGAACTCCTCTGCTAAGTCGGTCTTGACGTAGGTTCCGCCTTTTAACAGGACATAGCCTAGCCGGTTCAATATTTGTAACAACTCGTAGTCACGTTCGGGGAGCTTCTCGGCGTCTTTGAGAGACATTGGTAACTTGTCCAGGAGCTGGCGCGCTGCCTCTTTCAATACGACCACCTCTCTGTTTGCCCCCTCGTCGCGCAGAATCAAGACGAGACCTCTTTCCATGGCTTGGCGGAGGGCTTGACGAGACTTGACTTCTGTCAACGGCAGGAACTTTCGGTCTCTGAGTATTTCTATGAAGGACTTAGGCGCCTCCCTGGGTTGCGGCTTCGCCTTTTTTATCTCTCTTATTTCTTCGAGAATGGTGTTGAGAAGGATCTCGATTTCGTCAAGCCTGTCAAGAACTTTCTTTACGTCTTCGCAACTCATCCACCTAAGTAGACGCGTCTAAAAAAGTTATGCATGGATCTCCACGACGTCATTGTCTGAGAGGACGTAGTCGCGGCCCACGCGTTTGGGCCGTTGAGGGAAGGTCTCTCTCCGCCACACTACCGCGTATTTAAACGTCTCTAGAAGCGACGAATGTATTTGTGCCGCGACGTCGCCCACGGTCGACCCCGCCTTCAACACAATCGGCTTTTCTATGTAGGTCTTTGAGTGTATGGGTTTTGTAAATACTCTTATTCTCCCGGTAATTCTCAGAAGGTCTTCCAAAAGATTTCTCTTGTCTAGATTGCACCGCATTAAGTCCGCCGCGTAATGCGACACTCCGTATTTAGTAAGAAAGTCCATAACCTCCTCTTTGGGCTTGTACAGATCTGTCATGGAGAACACGACGATGGTCGGCTTGTACTGCTTCTCCACATAGAGCGCCTCCTCTACGTCGTCTAGGGTGACGACGCCGTTTATGTAAACCACGGCGTGATGTATCCCATATTCATTGAGTAGCTTCTTGACGTCGTTTAAGGTCCCTCCGGCTATTTGGCCGGAGCCGACTATCTGGATTCCGCCGAGCCCCCTTCTCTCGATCTTTACGTAATTCCTCGGCGGGTAGAGGTATACGCCTTCGTCTTCGAAAAAATTGAAAATCTTCTCCAACATGGTTACGTCTACGTCTCCAGTCACCACGAGCATCGCCGCGTCTGCGTTTCTCACAGTGGCTAGGGTAATGCTGTTGAGGTCGCTGGGCTGATCCAAGACGAGGCTGGGCGTTTTCACAAGCTGTGCGTAGACACCGTCTTCGACGAACATAGACGGCGTCGGCTCAACTGTGGAGAAGGGGACGTCGTCTGGCATTAAGGTCGTGTTCGTAAGACAGCGTAGCAAGGCTGTTTTGCCTGAGCTTGGGGGACCCACAACGGCCACTTGCAAATCGCCCTCCTTGGCCACGTAGAGACGGGCGCCGCCGCGTATGCTACGTTCCTTCTCCCGCCTCTCCTGTATTTCTCGCCTAAGCTCGGCTATCCTCCGCCTTATGTGCCTAATCAGCTTCTCGGTGCCTTTGTGCTTAGGCACAGACGACAAGAACTCCTCCATCGCCCTTATCTTATCTTCAGGTGTCTTGGCCTCCATGACCTTCAGCCAAGCCGCCTTAGCCTCCGCAGGCAGATTAGCAGGCACAAAGAAACGGCTACCTGAGATTTTTAGTTTTCATCGGTTACTTGCCGAGGAATTTCCGAATCCGCTGTCTAGTCTCCTCTCTAGTGCCCACCTCAGCTAGTCTATAGAGATAGGGGACAGCGTCGTCGACTAGGGCGCTTAGCCAGCGCCTTGCGCTTATAAAGTCAAGCAAGTAGTTAGGAGGTTTGAAGAGTCTCCCTAGATCTAATTGTCCTATCTGCGAGACTATGCCGAATTGAAACGCCTCTTTTGCGTCAAACTCTCTGCTTAACATAATCCTCAGAGGTCCATAACCAAAGAGGTGCCTCCCGAGGGCTACGGTATACGGCGGAAACACCCCAAAGTTTACTCCCTGTAGAGAGAATTTTACATCCTCTCTGGGCGCAACGACATAGTCTACGAAATATAAAAACTCTACGCCGAATCCATATACATTTCCTGACAGATAAGCAATAGTACGGCCTCTGCAGTCAATAAATTTCTTTACAAGTTTATGTACTTTAAATAGGTAATCCAATACGGCGTCTTTGCTTTGGAGAAAGATAGAGAGATCTAACCCAGCAGAGAACACCGGTCCTTCGTTAGTAATTACTAAATCCCTGTCGCAGTCGACCCTGATGAGTTCTTCTAGTAATTGATAAGAGAAGGCGTTTCTTTTTTCGCCTAAAAGCACAAGTCTCTTATATTCGTCAAATGTCTCAATTTTTATCATAGTCATGCCTAGTAAATACATATTAAACAGTGCTACGGCGAGGGTCATGGCGGTAGATGTGGAGAAGATCAAGCAAGACATCCCAAATCTAGTGCCGTACAGCGGCAAGTACGTCGACCCGCCTGAAGGCGACTACGTAAAATACGTCGGACCTGGAGTCGTCCAAGTGCCGGACAAAGTCGTAATTGGCTACATAGAGGGCGACGGCATCGGCCCTGAGGTTGCATACGCCGCCATAAAAGTGGCCAACGCCGCGGTGGAGAAGGCATACGGCAAGTCGAAGAGAGTAATTTGGTACGAGATAGTAGTAGGCGAGAAGGCAGAGAAGATCTTAGGCAATAGGCTCCCCGACCAAAGCGTGGAGGTGTTGAAGAAGATAAGAGTCTTCCTTAAGGCGCCTCTGGAGACTCCCGTCGGCGGAGGGTTTAGAAGCATAAACGTAACGCTTCGTCAGCTCTTCGACCTCTACGCAAATATCAGACCTGTGAAGTACTTCCCGGGTTTGCCCTCTCCGCTCAAGAGGCCAGAGGTTGTAGATCTAGTAATCTTTAGAGAAAACACGGAAGATGTCTATGCCGGCATCGAGTGGCCCTATAACAGCGCGGAGGCGGCCAAGCTCAGAGAATTTCTGAGGAAGGAGTTCGGCATCAACATAAGAGACGATGCGGGAATAGGCATAAAGCCGATAAGTAAGTTCGGGACTCAAAGAATCGCGCGCCTAGCACTTAAATTTGCTGTTGAAAATAAGAGACGCGTGGTAACTGTAATGCATAAGGGCAACATACAGAAGTACACAGAAGGCGCCTTTAAGGAGTGGGCTTTTGAAGTGGCGAGAAACGAGTTCAGAGATTACGTCGTGTTTGAAGACGAACTCGCGCAGTACGGAGGTAAAGTCCCCGAGGGCAAAGTGCTTGTCAACGACAGAATCGCCGATAACATGTTACAGCAGTTGCTCACACGTACCGGCGAGTACGACGTAATTCTGGCGCCTAACCTAAACGGCGACTATGTCTCCGACGAAGCCGCCGGGCTAGTGGGAGGACTCGGCGTGGCGCCCGGCCTCGACGTAGGAGACTGGGGCATGATGGCCGAGCCCGTACACGGCACTGCCCCTAAGTACCGAGGCAAAAACTATGTCAACCCAACGGCTACGATACTCGCCCTGGAGCTCCTCTTCAGGTTCCTCGGCTGGAGGGAGGCGGCGAATTTAATAATGAAGGGAATAGAGACGGCGTATAGAGAGGGGTACTTCACCGGAGATCTGGCGAGGCAGATGGACGAGGAGGAGCGGAGGCAGAGAGTAAAAGAGGTATTAGGGACACAGGAGTTCGCCGACAAAGTAGTAGAATTTATAAAAAAGTACTAAATTAAACTTCTTTTGCAAATAAATATTCCACTGGTCTAAACCCCATCTTCTTATAGAAGTTTATTGCAATTTCGTTCAAAGCTGGAAAAGATGCCATTATGACTTCGGCGCCTTTTTTACGTAGTTGTTCCACACCCTCCATCATCAGTCTTTTTCCAATGCCCTTACGCCTATACTCAGGCAGTATATAGAATTCCCTTATTATGCCTGCATATTTAGGCCGGTAAAATATTCTATCCTCGACATCGCCTTTTAACAAGCCGACTACCTTAGTCCCCTCTACAGCTACTAAGAGAACAGAGGTAGAGCTGGCCATCGCGTTTTCGAGGTATTTCCGCGCCGCTTGTTCAATGTCTGGAGCAACTTCAAGTAGAGGGTCAAACTCGGCATTTAGACGCTTTAGTCTTACGACGAGTTGCGTGGCCGAGTCAAGGTCTTCTTTTGTGGCGGGCCTAATCACTATACTTGGATACATGAGTTGACTGGATTAACATATTTTTAAATATTAGCAAACTTGAAAGAGATAAGAAATATTTAGCATTTATAAGTAAGATGATGTAGAGATCCACAACTAGATACTATCAAGATCGGTAGAGATTAGTTCAAATTATATATCATGTAAAATGCTGTTGCCTGATAAATATTATATCGCTACTTAGCAATTCTGAAATGGTTAATTTCATATACTTCTTAGTATTTACATCTTGTAAATTTATATATTTATTGTTAATATTTATAATCCGCATTTCACCCTCTCTAGTCTTTATTACATCACCTGGTTTACACGTAAGGATGCGCACCGAGTAGGTCATAAAGTATATTTTTCTGCCGTCTTTTACACCGACTACCTTTGCTGTTTCAATTACATGGCTGGGAAGTTGGCTGTGTATCACGTAGGCTAGATGCCGCGCTAAATTCGCCGAGGTTGTGTAGATATCAAATCCATTCTTTAACTGTTTAATATTACTTATAAATCCAATTTTTTTCTCTTTTAACTTAAAAATCTCTTGTTCTATTATGTTTAAAATCTTTTTCTTTATTAAATCATCTAACGGCCAAGGAGTTGACCTTATCTGTACGACAGCAGCTTCTTTCTTGCTTAGCATCTCTCTACAGGAGATACATATGTCGTATATATATTCCACCGCAACCTCATATGTAACAACCCTCGGTTCCATTAACTCGTGTGGGGACCCCCTCACAGTAATCCTGCCAATCATACCCTCTTCATTCTCTTCTACTTCAACTTTCTCAATGACGCCCCTTATCTCTCCCTTGTCTGACAAAAACTTAGTAAAAAGTTCCGCTGGTGTTTTACCTCTTACCCATTTCCCCCTTATGAATAAAGCTCCACAGTATTTACACTTCAACGCTCTTTTCTCTCTTAATGCGACCAATGGATGTCTCTCCAAGTAGCAATCTTCACACATGCCTTCGATAAGTCTGTCGACAAGCCGGCCGCAGTAGGGACAAGGAATTTTCGCCACGTCTCTATTTACCCCTCTCTAAATACCTTTTGATCTCCTCCGCCACCACGAAAGCCAGAGGCGGCGGAACGCTCTCGCCCACCTGGTTGTACTGCGAGTCCTTTGAGCCGTAGAACACATAGTCGTCGGGGTACCCCATAAGACGTGCTTGTTCTCGTACTGTCAAGAGCCGGTGCTCCTCTGGATGCACAAACCGTCTTGATCCCATGACTGTAGGAGCCACGTCGTCCCACACAAGTCTTATATAGTTTTCATAAAACCCCTTGGCGCCTCTGTATTTCATTAACGCCTCTCCAGGCCGTAGTTTAGATATTCTCTCAAGTTTTTTAGGGCTTAGCGTCGTAGTTTCGTGGTTAGGCAAGATGCCGCTGTCAGGCGGCGGAAGACCCCTCAAAGCCTCTCTGACAGTAACCCGGCGACTCTTCGGCGGCTTAATCTCTATGTTGGAGATAAATACGCGGCGCCGTCTGCTGGGGACTCCGAAATCCTCTGCATTTAAGAGGTTGAAATAAACTTCGTAACCCACCCTCCTGAATTCTCTCTCAAGGTACGTCCTTAGAGGCTCCTCAGCCAGCGCCGCCACGTTCTCCATCACGAACACCTTGGGCCCCAGCTCCCCTACGAGCCGTACGAACTCTAGAGTGAGTTGACCTGCTGGATCTACGTATAATCTGTCCGCCGGGTCCTCCATCCTGTTTGGATTTGCGGCTGTGAAGGGCTCGCAAGGAGGGCTCCCTATGACTAAATTGATGTGGTTTGCGTATTTCTCCAGGTCTCGGTGGTCTATGTTTCTTACGTCTTCTTGAAGAACTATTGTCTTTCTATGGTTTGCGCTGTAGGTGCGGGCGGCGTCTCTGTCTATCTCCACCGCCACAGCTATCTTAAACCCCGCTAAGGCAAATCCTAGCCCAAAGCCTCCACCGCCAGAGAAAATATCGACCACGTTCATGTTATACACTCACTTATGATAAGTAAAGTATTTAAATACAGACCCCGCGGCGTATATGGGCTTTGCTAAGAGGCTTAAGGTGCGTCTCAGCGACATAACTAAGCTTGAGAAACCTGACGTCTTGAGTTCACGTTATGGGAAGGCTTTCGAGAAGGCTGTGCTTATTTTGTTGAAGGCAAGAGATGCCGCTGTTGCGATTCGCACCTTTATTGAGCACTACGGCGAGCCTCACACAGGAGCCTTCGCGAAGCTGATGAAGCTAATGCCGTGGGCCAGGAAGGTCGTGGAGGTTGAGCCCGCGCCGCCGGTCGTGTTCCAGATAGACGGAGTCACAGTAACAGCCCAGGCCGACTTCCTCGTGAAGTACGCCGACGGGAGGAGGGAGCTGGTGGAGCTGAAGAGCCACATCCTCAGAAAGGAGGAGTGGAAGACTAAGGCTGAATGGTCGCTTGTTACTAAGATAATGCGTATGTTGTATAGAAGAGCCGGCTACGACTACCCAGTCCGCCTCATCTACTTCGTCGAAAAAGATGGCGCGGTGACTCCGGAGGAGGAAGTCTTCATATACCCAAAGGATGGGAAAGACGACGAGGCGCTCCTCAACGTCCTCCGGGAGAGGATTAAGAAGACTGTAAGCAGGTAAATCTCTGCTTCGCCAACTCGTATGTAGATTTCACAATGTAGATTGCGCTGTCTATCTTGTCTAGGTGCCGTGGCTGTATCACTGCGTTCTCGTCGCCGATCATAAACTCTATCGTGCAGTCATCATCTGACCAAGAGAATATTACAAATACATAAAAGTCTTCCTTTAGCTGTATCTGGGCAAGCGCCTCGAATTGCCGCCACTCCACCGTGAAGGCCTCTATGTCTTTATCTATTTTCCTCTCAAGTTCTCTAAAAAACTGCTCCACTTTCTGACGCATACGCCACCTGTGGTATCTACTTTAAAAATATTTGACTTTCCACGGTTGTGCCTGTAATTGAAGTTGCGAAGCACGACCTGGAGAGGTTGACCCGTCTGAGGTTTGAAGAGCTTGTCAAATACCTGGAGCATGTGAAGTGCGAGATTGAGGAGGACCTAGGGGAGAGAGTTAAGTTTGAAGTCACTCACGACCGTCCAGACCACTTCTCTGCAGAAGGCCTTGCCAGAACCTTGAAGGGGGTCGCAGAAGTGGAGATCGGACTGCCGCCTATAAGGCTGATGTCCCCCTCTATTACGCTCAACGCAGACATCATCGAGGAGAGGCCGTACATATCCATGGCAGTAGTACGTGGAGTTAAGCTAGACGACGAAGCCGTAAGACAGCTTATTCAACTCCAGGAGAAGCTACATGAGACGTACGGAAGAGGAAGGCGGAAGATCGCTATAGGGTATTACGACGTTTCGAAGATTAAGCCTCCAATATACTACACTAGGGTAAGCCAAGAGGATGAGTACGTGCCGCTGGGGTTCGACAGACCCATAAAGGTGAGAGAAATGTATGAACGCACTGAACAGGGGCAGAAGTATTCTCACTTCATCAATAGAGAGAGGCCGCCGGCATTGGTAGACAGCTCGGGGCAGATAATGGTCATAATACCAGTTCTGGGCTCTGAATGTTGCAAAATCACAGAGTCGACGCGCGACGTCTTGATAGACGTCACCGGCACGGAGCCCCGCGCCGTGCACAACGCCTTGTCCGTCTTAATCTACGCCGTGCTGGAGCGGAGTAGCGGCAAAGAGGTGGAGATCGTGGCTGGCGGAACTCCCTACGTCCATAGGTACAGAGAGGTGGATGCAGATCCCGACGCAGTGGGAGACCTAATTGGCATGCCGCTGAGCCCTGCCGCGTTTAAGCGGCTGGTGGAGAAGGCGCGTCTCGGCTATGAAGAGGGCAGGGTGTTGGTGCCTCCGTATAGATTCAACGTCTTTTCTTGGGTAGACGTGGCTGAGGACGTGGCGGTCATGTTAGGCTACAACAGCCTGCCCCGGGAGGCGCCTGGGATAGTGACCGGAGGACGGCGTCACTGGGTGGAGATATTCGCAGGCGAGGTGCGGAAGGCGTTTCTCTCCATGGGGTTTACCGAGGTTAACAACTACGTATTGACCGACAGGGCTGTTGAGGAGGTCTGCAACGCGGTTCATGTGGCCAACCCCGTCTCAGAACTCTACAACACAGTGCGGTGCTCTATCGTCACCCAGCTAGTCGCCGTGGCCGCCTCCGCCCGGCGGAGAGAGACAAAACTATTTGAAGTAGGCGACGTGGTCAAAGACGGCAAGACTCTGAGGACTGTGGCGTTTTTAATAAGCAGAGACGGCGCCACCCTTACAGACGGACTCTCTGTCGTAAAGACGTTGTGTAGCCGCCTAGGGCTCAACTGCAGGACAACCGCCGCTGACATCCCCTGGGCTCTGCCCAACAGATCGGCAAAAGTCGAAGGAGACGTCAGCGGATACATGGCGGAGGTAAACCCAGACCTCCTAGCTAAGCTAGGCCACACGACGCCTACAGTTGTCGGCGAGCTTCACCTAGGCTAAAATCTTAAATTAAGAAACACATCTACAGCCATGACAGACGACATAGACGCCCTTCTAAGACGCAAGGCGCTTGAACTAGCCAAGACTAAGTTTAAAGAAACGTTGCCACCACCTCCGCGGAGGCAGTTAACCGACGAAGAAGTTGTCAAACTGCTACGTGAAATAACTAAGGGCGAGAGAGCCGGGGAGATAATCGACAACGCCCTGGCTCTCTACAAGCCTTACGTGATGTCTCTCTTCCGCAAAATCGCCGAGCTACATCAACAAGGCGTAATTAAAGAACTCATGGACTATGAACTCTATGAAATGTTGCTACGGGCAGGCTTCAAAGTCCCCGTGAAGACTGAGGTAAAAATTGTGAGACATGGAAGAGAATATAAACTGGGTGAGTCTTAAAATCCTGTATAAAGCTGGTAAAGCTCGGTTATCATGCCGCTCCAGTTAAACCTCCTCTCTCTATAATTCACAAACCTCCTCACAATTTCTCTTTTCTCCCTCTTGACATATCTCATACATCGTCTACATCCAAACCAGACAAAGGTGGCATCCTCCACAAGCTCTAAGGCGCCTCCACAGAAGGGACATGTATCTACAGTCTCCACGACCAAGTCCATGATTCACCGACATACTGGTTTAAAATAGGCTACACATAATTTAGATACAGCTTTATTTACCGCTACGCCAATCTACACATGTTAAAACTTCTGCGTAAGTTAATTAACGGTGAGAAAAAGAAATTAATAGAGCAGTTAAAAGAAGAGGTTGAGGTTATCTAACAGAGACGAAACTCCTTCATTACTATACCAACCTCCCGAAGGTCTTGAGACGCCTCTAGGTAGAACCTCTTCGCCTCTACGCATCTATCTCTCCAAAAGGCGTCGTCGCCTCTCTCGGCCTCTAGAATCTGTACAACTGCGTCGGCCACATACTCTAGACGTTGATAAAACTCCTCAGGTGGTTGCGGAAGAGAAACCCCTATTTCTCTAGCGTAGTCTATAATTAACGTTGGCCGCCTCACCGCCTCCCATAAGAACTCGTAGAAGGTGGTCACAGAGCGACTGGCTCGGCGAGGCCTTTCTCAACTAAGACCCGTGGCTTAAACCTTAAAAGACTGTGGTCATCGCCGCCTCCGCCGTAGACGTAATCTTCATTCAACAGCTCCTCATCGATAAATACAGGGATGTTTAACACCGGAGGCACGCCGCCCACCGGGTAACCAGTTACCGACAACACCTCCTCAGGCGTGGCGAGGCGGCAACCGAGGGATTTGACGTCAAGTCTCTTGGTGCCGCGCAGGATGTACGCCCTAAACTCGCCTCCACAGTTCACAACAATTGTCTTGATTATTTTATCCTCGCCGACGCCCACGGCGCGGGCCGCCTCTCTTACGGTACGTACAGGCACCTCAAGCTTAACGACCTCGCCCACGTCCTCCAACCCCACAGACGAAGAAATCTGTTTAAGTAAAAACATTCCGCCCTAAATATCTACTACATATTGAACCACCCAGTAGTCGTCTATCTGCTTAATCTCCAACATGTGGAAGGTCATGGCCTTCACGATCAGGCCGGTGAACCCATGTTTAACCTGGTCATAAGGCTCGCCGTAGAGCAAGGCGTCGATCCGGTATCCCTCACCTTTTTTAATCGACAGTTCTATTCTTCGGCTTAGGGCAAACTTCTCGGCGTCGAATAGATACAACAGCTCATCTATCCAGCTAAATAGGAGGCCCTCTAAGTCGTCGTACTCCACGGCGACTCTTCTCTCAACTCTCGGCTGGACTCTCTCAGTGAAGTAGGTAAGGTCCCCCAACGCAATTGCGGCGTTTTTAAACGCCTCCTCCAGCGTGCAGCCGTAGGCTTGGATTAGGACGTCTGCCGTATGTTCTCCACGTTTATAGTCGGCAGGCTTGCGGCAAGCCATGGGCTTGACTGACTCAAAAGCTTTAAATTGTTGATATCGCGTCCTCGTGAAGATTCAGGTGGCGCTTGACCTCACCGATTTGAGGCGGGCCATCGAGTTAACCAGAGAGCTGTGTAAAGTGGGGCTTGAGATAGTGGAGGCGGGCACCCCGCTCATAAAGACGTACGGCTTGTCTGCAGTTGGCGTTCTCAAAGCCGCATGCCCAGGTGCAGAGGTTGTTGCAGACTTGAAGACTGCAGATGTCGGGGCCCTCGAGGCGCGTCTTGCGAGAGAGTTCGGAGCCGACTGGGGCACTGTGCTGGGCGCCACCAACATTGAGACGATAGAGGAGTTTGTACGAGAGGCGAGGGCCTTAGGGCTACGGAGCATGGTAGACCTCATAGGGCTACCTAACGCTTTGGAGAGGGCTAGAGAGATCATGCAGAGAGTCCTCCCAGACCTGTTCGTCTTCCACCTGAGTATAGATGTTCAGAGGAGGAGCGGGCTTAGGTTTGAGGAGCTCTTAGAATTGGCACATAAATTAAGGGCTAAGGGCGTAGGGGTCGGCATCGCGGGGGGAATCACAGAGCGGGAGGTCGAGATGCTTGTAGAGAGCGGGAAGACTGTCGATGTGGTCATCATCGGGAGAGCTATTGTAAACGACCCTTCGCCTTCTTCGAAATTTATCATTATAAACAATATTTTAAAACGGATCAGGTAATAGGTTACTATGAAAATTGTACTCGTAGCAGTTCCAGGTGGCGGAAAGACCACTATAATGAACTTCGTCAAGCAGAAGCTTCCTGACGTCAAAATTATAAATTACGGCGACGTAATGTTCGAGATTGCGAAACAGAAATTTGGGATTCAGCATAGGGATGAAATGAGGAAAAAAATACCTGTAGATGAATATCGAAAGATCCAAGAAGAGGCGGCGGAGTACATAGCCTCGTTATCTGGCGACGTAATTATCGACACCCACGCCTCGATTAAGATAATGGGAGGTTACTACCCCGGACTGCCGGACAGAGTCATTTCTAAGTTAAAGCCAGACGTCATTTTGCTACTGGAGTATGATCCCAAAGACATCATCGAAAGGAGGCAGAAGGACCCCGAAAGATCTAGAGATGTGGAGACTGAGGAGGAGATAGAGATGCACCAAATTGCGAATAGATACTACGCCTTCGCAGCTGCCAATGCGGGAGAAAGCACTGTCCATATACTTAGTCTTAGGGGTAAACCCCAAAGTAGACCCTTTGAACATTCAGAGATAGCCGCCGAATATATCGTAAACTTGATACTTAAGTCTAGAAAGTCTTAAATAACCTCTTGTTGTGGGGGGCATGCCTAATGCGTTGATTTACGTAGTTGATATGGCCAAGAGAGAGGAGTACTCGACGCTTAAGAATTTCTTAGCCAAGGCAGGTTATGACGTGAAGAGCGCCGTGGGCTCTAGGGATGTTAATATAAACTACGACGTAGACCTCATGACCATGTCTCAAGACGAGGCGGCCAAATTAGCAGATGAGTACGATTTGTTTGCAATTGTGGGTGGATACAAGATCTATTACCACGTCTTGAAGAAGAAACCGCCGCTGAAGATGTGGGACTTAAACATAGACGTAGATAAATTAAACGCCATGATAGAACGCTTCTTTAAGGCCGGGAAGCTTTTAGTCGCGCCCTTGGCCGTTCCGGGGCATCTGGCTCAGTTGTCTCTTTTGAAGGGGAGGGAGGCTACGGTCTACCCCACGACTGAGCTTGTTAATATTTTGAGAAGCAACGGCGTGAAATTTGTAAATCGCAATGTGGTGCGAGATAAAAACGTGATAACGGTAAAAGACGTCACCGCCGTAGGCGAGAAGGAGTTTCTAAGCGTCTTCCGTGAAGCAACTTGAAAGTTTTGAAATCCCCCGCACTGTAATTTTTGGACCAGGCGCGTTGACTAAAACGCCACAAGTCGTTGCGACTCTGAGGGCAGAGAAGATCTTGATAATAACGGGTAGGTCTGCAACGCTGCGATACGCCAAAGCAGTTGCCGACCTCCTCGCCGAGCGCACCGTAGAGATTTGGAAATACGACGAGGTAGATTACGACAAGCCTAGCGCCGAGCTTGTACTCGGAATCGGCGGAGGAAGACCTATAGATGTGGCGAAAGTCTACTCCTACATACATAAAAAACCTCTCGTAGTTATACCCACATCGGCTAGTCACGACGGCATAGCCTCTCCCTATGTCTCGTATATGCTTACTCAGAGAATGGCAAGATACGGGAAGATCGTGGCGTCTCCCTTAGCTATTATAGCAGACACGTCGGTAATCATGAGCGCACCCTCGCGTTTGTTAAAAGCTGGGATTGGCGATCTATTAGGCAAGATAATTGCCGTGCGGGATTGGCAACTTGCACATAGGCTGAAAGGAGAGCCGTACAGCGAATATGCGGCGCATCTCTCTCTTACCAGCTACAAGATAGTAACCACAAACTCCGCGAGAATAAAAAACTTCGTACGTGAAGAAGACGTCAGAGTGCTCGTCAAGGCGCTTATAGGATGCGGCGTGGCCATGGGCATAGCAGGCTCCTCAAGGCCATGCAGCGGCTCTGAACATCTCTTCGCCCACGCCGTAGAGACCAGAATCGGAGAAAACGAGGCAATACATGGAGAGTTGGTGGCTCTAGGAGCTATAATTATGGCATATCTCCACGGCATAAACTGGCGTAGAATCAAAAAACTTGCTGAAACAGTTGGGTTGCCAACCACGCTTAGACAAGCTGGCATAGATCCCGACGTGGCGGTCGACGCGCTCGTCACCGCACACACAATACGCCCAGATCGCTACACGATACTCGGCGATGGACTGAGCAAAGAAGCCGCCAAAAAGGCGTTAGAAGACACCGAACTGATTTAAATAGCCCAACCCGAGAATTAATTTCAAATATCTGAGCGGGGCTCACTGGCCCGTCTCCTCTAGCCACTTATTTATGGCGTCCGCTAGCTCGGCGTAGCGGGCAAAGCCGTCTAGGTGCTCTCTGCTAACAATGTTATAGCGCAGTTCTTCATACGGTATATCCTCGGCTTTACGTCTGTCAGGGCCTCTACCAAGGCGATGAGTCTCTCGGCGTCTGTCTCTCTGCCGTTGGGAGCGCCCTCGTCGTGGAGTGAGTTGAGACGTGGATGCCGTATGCCAGGGAGAGCTCAATTGAGAAGATGTGAAAGATTTAATCAGCCGCTTCGGCCCGCTCACCTATCGCCTCGGAAACCTCTCCTTCATTGTATAGTCTCGAGTTGGGTATATTTAAATTAAAACGGGAGGCGTTGCCGAATATTTAAGACGCCGATTTTTGACGTGAAAATAGAAGAAGAAAGCGGCTAGAGCACCCTCACGTACTCCCTAGCCGCCGTGGTGAACGCCAATAGCCCCTTTGGTCTGTACACCTCTCTTATCTTGTCTTCATATGTCTCGTACCGGCTGAAGGTCAGCTCAAGCTTTGTCTCCTTTACGGCGCCGTTTTGGGCGCAGAAGGCCTTCGGCGGGTTTAGACAGAGACAAGTCTCAGAGCCGTCTTTTGCCACATACACCTCCACCATGTATGGGTGGAGGATGCTCATCGGCCTCTGCCTCACCTACGCCGGAAGAGCGACGGCACTATAGAGATCGTATGCGGCAGGACACATCTAGAAGGCTTCACTCGCTACGCCGAACTTGCAGACGCCATAGAGAAGTGGCTGGAGGAGACAGGCCGGCGAGCCCCGCCCGTAGGCTGGGGGCTGAAAGGGAGCATTTCGTCAATTTGAAAGGCGGGCCGAGGTTTCTGACTAAAAGAAATCTCTTATCTCGACGTCTAGTAGTTGCAGAATCGGAACGTTAAGCGGAATGAAATATGCCTTACGTGCTGGTATTTGTGCGCTCGCTACTACACCCGCTTTACCTAACAACACAACGCCAAGCGCTAATTTATGAGAAGGAAAATACAACCACCCTGCGCCGCTTAGGCCTTTGTCAATTTTTATCCTTGTACCTATGATTTCCAATATTTTTATTTTTTTAATGTCTTTTAATGAGAGAAATCTGCTTATGTAAATCTTTACCCTACTCCGAGGAAGAGCTTTTAATATTGATCTTCTATATTTTCTAGTCTTAATTAATATGTATCTCCTTCTTAAATTTCTTTTATTTCTATATATCTTTATTTTAATAATGATTTGTCTATTTTTCTTTTCCATGTCTTTCGAAATATTTAATTATATATCCTTTACTAGTTGCGTGACAGAAAAGTGGTATCAGCTTGCAGTCGAAATCCACAAAAAATACGGCGGCAAAATCTCAGTACTTCCAAAGGTCCCCATTAGGTCAATGGAGGACTTTGCCGTGTACTATACGCCAGGTATTGCAGAAGTGTCTAGACGCATACACAAAGAGCCGGAGTTGGCGTTTCAACTCACCTCGCGGTGGAACATCATAGGGGTCATAACTGATGGCACAAGAGTGCTTGGGCTTGGGAATATTGGACCTGAGGCGGCTTATCCTGTAATGGAAGGCAAGTCGCTTATCTTCAAATATCTAGGTGGTGTCGACGCGATTCCTATTCCAATTAAGGTGAAGACGCCCGATGAATTCATATTTGTAGCCAAGGCGCTAGAACCTGCGCTGGGAGGCGTCAATCTCGAGGATATAGAATCGCCTAAGTGCTTCTACCTGCTTGAGAGATTGAGAGAAGAGATGAAAATTCCTGTGTGGCACGATGATCAGCAAGGCACGGCAACCGCGGTTCTTGCAGGTTTAATCAACGCCCTTAAGCTCGTTGGCAAGAAGATTAGCGATGTGACTATAGCTTTAATAGGCGCGGGGGCCTCCAACATATACACTGCAAGAGTGTTGATTAAATACGGCGCCAAGCCAGGCAATCTCATCCTTGTAGATAGCAAGGGCATACTACATCCTGAGCGAGACGACATAGACAAAATGATGATTGAGAATCCTTGGAAGTACAGATACGCCATTGAGACAAACGCCGAAAGGCGTAAGGGCGGCATCCCGGAGGCCGTGAAAGGCGTCGATGTAGTGATAGCCGCCTCTAGACCAGGCCCCGGCATAATTAAGAAAGAGTGGGTCGCCGATATGAATAAAGACGCAATTGTCTTCGCTCTTGCGAATCCTGTCCCAGAGATCTGGCCTTGGGAGGCTAAGGAGGCAGGCGCAAAGATCGTAGCCACCGGCAGAAGCGACTTCCCCAATCAAGTGAACAACTCCTTAATCTTCCCAGCTGTTTTTAGAGGGGCCTTAGATGTACGTGCAACTACGGTGACTGATGAGATGTTGTTGGCTGCGGCTGAGGAGGTGGCAAAGTTCGCCGAGGGGAAGGGCATACACGAAGAGTACATAATCCCTAAGATGACGGAGTGGGAGGTATACGTAAGAGAGGCCGCAGCCGTCGCCGCAACCGCCTCTGCGCAGGGTGTCGCAAGAATACCAAGGTCTTATAAAGAGGAGTTAGAAGTTGCCCGTTCGATAATTGAAAAGAGTATCAGGACTCTAGAACTCTTGATGAAAGAAAAAATTATTGAATAATTTTTTACCTCCTCTCAATCGGTACGTATTGCAGGTCGTGCGGGCCTATGTAACATGCACGCGGTCTAAATATCCTGTTGATCTCCCAATATTCCAAAATATGAGCAACCCAACCAACAACTCTCGACACTGCGAATATCGGCGTGAAGTACTCATACGGGATGCCCATGTAGTAAAACGCTATGCCCGACCAGAAGTCTACGTTAGGGTAAAGTTTTCTTTGCTGGAAGTAGGGGTGATTAAGTATTTCCTGCTCAATGGCGCTGGCTATTGCATATAAGTTCTTCGGATCGCCGAACTTATTTACATAATCTTGGGAAAACTCTTTAAAGATCTTCGCTCTCGGATCGTACGCCTTGTATACTCTATGCCCAACGCCCATGAGCTTTGGCCCGCCGGGCTTAGTAGCTGCCTCTACCAGCTCTTTTGCTTTAGAGGGGTCGCCAATTTCTAGGTAGTTTCTCACAGCCATTTCGTTAGCCCCACCGTGTAGAGGCCCCTTCAGCGCCCCCACTGCAGCAGCCACCGCAGAGTACATGTCGCTAAGGGTAGACGCCACGACGTGCGCCGTAAATGTGCTTGCAGGCACCTCGTGATCGGCGTGAAGAATTAGATAGAGATCTATACCCCTTGCAACCAGCGGGTCTGGCTCCTTTCCAAACATCATGTAGAGGAAGTTGGCCGCGTGCGACAAGTCGCGCCTGGGTTTGACGACGTCGAGCCCGCGGGAGAATCTGTAGTGGTATGCCACTATAGTCGGCATCTTTGCCACAAGCTTCTCAGCGACTCTATAGGCGAGCTCTTTCTCCTCGGCCTTGTACCTACCCACTCTAAGCGCCTCGGCAAGCTTCAAGTTGTCCTCGTCGAAGGCACCCTCAGCCGCCACAGCCGCCTCAATTGCAAACATTGGATGCGCCTTGGCCAAGCTCTTAATCACCTCCACTGTCGATGGGTGAAGATCTCTATGCGTCTTTAGCCGCTCGGTAAACTCGTCGAGCTCCTTCTTGTTTGGAAGCTTGCCATATAGGATCAAGTAGGAGACCTCTTCGTAGGTGGAGCTACGCGCCAAATCCTCTATTCTGTACCCTCTGTACCACAAAATACCTTTTTCTCCGTCAATGTCGCTGATAGACGTGTTTTTTACCAAGACATCCTCTAAGCCATGTATAATCGGCCCGCACGGTGACTGTAGTATTTTTCCTGAAGTCTTTATTTGTACAGTCTGCTCACTCATGTACGAGAAGAGCTAAATCCCTATTATTGTTTATGTTTGATTATTCGAGTAAACAAATTCGTCAGATAGGATGCCGCCTGTCACAAATCCATCGGGTTCCATTCATCATCATATGTTAAGGGCCTTGGAGCATTTAAGCTCTATCAACCCCAACGTATCGGAATCATCATATGTTAAGGTGCCACTTCTTTATGGCGTCCGCTAGCTCGGCGTAGCGAGCAAAGCCTTCTAGGTGCTTCCTGCTACACACTATTATTATAGCGCCGTTCTTCATGCGGTATATCCTCGGCTTCACGCCCGTCAGCGCCTCTATCACGGCGGCGAGCCTCTTGGCGTCTGCCTCGGCCTTCGCCACGGCGAACCCCCTGACTGCGTTGCCAGCTCCATACCTGCCGTAGGTAATTGTGTATTCGCTCCTTACGCCGTCTACCTCCGCCGTTATCTTAATCCTCAGCAACTTTCTGTCGCCTCTGCCCTCTTCAACGGCTTCTCCGCCTATCACCTTCACGACATATGTCCTGCCGTTCACCTCGAACTCCTTCTCAAAGCCCTTCAGCGTCAGGGAGTCTCTCTCCAAGCCCTTCATCACGATCTCCTCGGCTTTCTTGCGCATGTCGTAGCCCGCCTCCTCCGCCCTCTGGAGTATGAGCTCCACAAACCTCGCCGCCAACCTCTGCTGTTCTCCCTCGCCGTGTACAGACAGCCAGGCGGCGTGCGCTAAGCCCTCCCTACGGATATACACATAGCCGTGGCGCCCCTCTTCCGGCATTTTGACCGTGAAGTGAACATTCTCCTCAAGGCCCATCTTCCTAAACCGCTGTGCCTCCTGCTCTATGCTGTTGCGGTCGGTGGAGGCGAATCTGACCTCAAGCGCGCCGCTACTAGACAGCCTCACGTAGTACTTCGGCCAGCCTTCCATTAGCACGCGGCCCTTCTCCAGCTTCTCCAGCCAGCGCTTCGCCTTCTCCTCGCCCACCGACTTGCGCGCCGTCTCGACGAGCTCTGCGAGGGCTTTTCTGAGCTCCTCGCGCCCGGCCGCAAGCATGTCGGTGTAGGCTCTGACGTACCACTTGTCCTCATCTTTCACCCTCTTCACCTCGACGTTGACGCCCGCAAGTCTCAAGAGAAGGGCCGCGAGCTCGACGCGGCTCCGGTCCGTCGAGAGGAATTCAAGCTCAATCGCTTTGTTGCCCAGATACACGTTGTACTTCACGGCGACGCCACCCACCGATATGATCAAATCAGCGGCGACGTGGTCTTTCTCAGTCTGCCTTATGCTGTTCTCGTCGAGCCGCACCTCCACCTTGGCCTCTTTCACGAATTCATTGAACTTTTCGCTTAAATACTCTCCGCCGGCGGAGGGCGCCGTCGTGGCGAGAATGCGATTAAACCTCACCGCATTTTCGCCGTAGGCGGTTATGTTATAAACGCCTTCGCCCACGTATGCCCGCGTGTTAAACCTCAGCTCGTCGGGCAGGAGCTGGTTGAGCAGATGCAACGCGGCTAGACGCAGAAGCGCGGCACCTCCGCCAAGCTCCCCACCGACGGCCAGCTCGACCTCTCTCGGCCCCACCGTGCCGTCTCCCGCTACTGCAGTTGCAAACATCTCGCCGAAGATGAGCAACGCTTTCTCCTTGTCGAACTCGCCCCTCAGCGCCTTGTCCAGCATTATCAGCTCAAGGGCTGGCTCCACAAACTTCCTAACCACTTTATCCCTAGCGCAGTCCCTAGCCAGGCAGTACGCATAGGGATCCTCGCCGCTGAGGACGCGCTCAACTATGCTCCACAGCTCCTCCCTAGAGATGCCGACCTCTTCAGCTAAGCTTTTGATGCGTCTCTCTGCCTTTTTCTTATTCCCCTCAGCGTAGAGGATAATCGCCCGGGCCAGCCTCTCGGCGTATTCGCCGCCTATCCTACCGTTGCTCAGCGCCTCCACCGCCTTCGCCAACCTCTTGGCCCTCTCCTCGCGCCATTTATAGTCGTTCATGCCCCTCCTGGCCTCGGCGAAGTGTGCAAGGAGTGCCAGCTCGCCCAACATCCTCCTCACCAGCCCCTCCCTCTCAGCATCGCTTGCCCCCTCCGGGCCGATCCAAGGCTTCAACGTGCCAGCCAGCTCCTCGACACTCTTCAAAACCCAGCTCCAGTCTATGGCATCCACCAGCTCCCGCCAGCTCTTGACGGCGCGGCCGAGGAGAGGCTCCAGCTCACTGCCCTCCTCGGCGATGATGCGGTCTAAGTCCTCCCTATGCCACCGCATTTGGACGTAGGGCTTGACGCCCTCCTCAGTGACGTTGGCCCTGCCACTGATCGACTTCGGCTCGCCAAAGAGGCCGATATACCAAGCCGCCTGCCAAAGATGGGCGGTGCCAGCCACTATCCACTTTCTGAAGAACGACGCGTCTGTGGCAAACCACGGTAACGCATGCCATATCTTCTTAATTCCTGAGAGGTCCGGCACCATCTTCTTCGCCTCCTCCACGAAACGCATCAGCACCTCCTCGCCGGCCTTAGAGCGCACAGCCGTCTTCCCTATCTTCAGCTCATCGACGCGGGTCTCCACGCCGCCGTATGCCTTAAACACCTCGAACCCCTCCCCAACGCGTCTAAACACGAGGTCCTCACTAATGGCCTTGCTCAGTAGGTAGCGCAGAAGCGCAGAGGCGGCCCTATCCTCCCAGCTGGGCTGACCCACAGACCTCCCACGCCGGCTGGAGCGAGACGGATCCACAGCCTCGCCGCGCCTCCCGGCGATCCTACCGGCCTTCGTGTAGGCGCCCCACGGCGTCAGCAACACAACATCCGCCAGAGCGCCCTCACCCATAAGCAACGTAGCCGCGTGGCCGTATATCCCGCCTCTGGCGATCGAAAGAAGGGCGGCGTAGGCTTTAGTCCCCATGTTGGCGTCTGAGTACTTGCTCAACTCTTTTACTCTCGCCTCAGCCAGCTCCTCAGCCTTCTCTATGTCCACCTCCAGGTGTTGCTTGAGCTTGTTGAGGAGGTTGGGCCTCTCCTTATAGAAGTCGCTCTGCGAGTACAACACCAACACCCTGCTCAACTCCTCTATCACCTCCTCCGCCACCTCCTCAAGCCTCCTCTGCGACCCACGGAGCCTCTCGATATCGCCAGCCGCCACGGTGAACTCCTCCCTCCCGACCAGGCCCCTCGCCCATCTGTACACCTCAGCCCACTCCCCGTAAGACTCGGCGTTTTTCACAAGAGTCTTGTATAAAACAAGCGCCGCGACCACCGCGGCGTCTTGCACCACCTCGTCTTGGACATGCTCCAGTGCCTCCCTCAACTCCACGAGGGGCGGAGGCAGATTCGCCGACTCGGACAGCTTCCGAAGCGCCCCATACGGCCTCCTGCTATTCTGAGAGGTTTCGCCCCTCTGAGGGGCGTTGATAATCTCCTTGGCAATATTTTCTATCTTCTCAGCTTCTTTATCGCCCACCTTCCACCTCTCAGCCAGCGCCTTAAACCTCTCAGCCGCCCTCCCTCTTGCATCCGCCAGCCCAGCGAAAAACGGCGCCGCAGAGGCGGCATGCGCCAACTTCTCCATCTCCACGAGACCCCACAGATTCAACGCGGCGGCCAGTGCGATTACTCCAGCCGCGACGGCGGACATGAGGAAGAGATAGGCTTTGTGCTCGTCGATCCAAGCCAGCACGCGCGTCACCGCCTCCACAAACAGCTCCACCAGCCTCTGCAGAGACACCTTCACCTGTTCGAATACTTCTTTAGCCGCCTCGTACAGCGCCTTGGCGGCTTTCTGCACGTACTGCACTGCTTCCTTGAACTGTCCAACCTCCGCCAACGCCACGGCGGAGGCCACCGACGAAACCACAGCCTCCGAATAGAGGCCGCTGTACACGGAATACAGAGCCGCCGCCGAGAAGCCGGCGAAGGCAGTGGCTCTCAGCGCCTTTTCAACAGTCAAGACGCCCTTCAGCGCATCTCTCCTGTAGCGCTCCCCAGCCCTAGCCAGTACGTCGATAACCTCAAGCACAAACTGCTTGATGCGGTACTCGGCGTCTGGGATGCCGGCCTCCTCCGCCTTCCTCACCGCTTCTCTCACCGTGTGTTCAATCATCTTAAAGAGCAGCTCCCCATCTCTCGTCTGATACCCCTCGAAGAGGTAGAACAGCGCATTGTACACATGCCTCGCCGCGTCCGGCGACGCCATCAGCCGGCCGAAGGAGCTCAACACATGCTCAGCACCTCAGCCAGCACATGGGCGAATTCGGGCTCCTTCGCCGCCACCTTCTCCAGCCTTCACCTTAGCCGTCACTAAGCTCTTCGCCTTAAACGCCGCCTCTCTGTTTTTCTCCAGGTCATGGCTGGGTGTCCAGCCTGTGGGGGTCCACTAGTAACCGACCGGGAGAGGGGAGAGGTTGTGTGCGCCCAATGCGGCCTAGTGGTGGCTGAGGCGGCGGTGGATCTGGGGCCGGAGTGGAGGGTTTTCGAGAAGGAGAAGCGGGTTAGGACGGCCCCGCTTAAGCTGGTCGTCAAAACAGACATGGCTGTGAAGCCTGAGCATGGCGTGCAGTGGCGTAGGCTGGCGAGGTTCCACAGAGAGACGATGCACGGCTACGAGAGGAGGCTGGTTAAAATCGGGGCTGAACTCAAACGCATTAGGGAATGCGCTGGTTTGCCGCAACGCGTGGCTGAGGAGGCTGAGGCCCTTGTGAAGCGGTTTTTCGACCTTGTGGCTGGGTTCCCGCCGGAGGTGGTGGCTGTGGCTGTTTTGTGGACTGCGGCTAAGGCGGCCGGCATGCCCAGGCCGCTGGAGGACTTCCTCAAATGTAGTAAAGCCGACGAGAGTCGGGTGAGGAGGGTGGCGTGGAGGCTGAAAGAAGAGGCAAGGCTGGGCAGGAGACCTATTGAAGATTACGTGAAGACGCTGGCGGCGAGGGTTAATCTGCCCGCGGCCGTAGTCAAAGCCGCGGTGGAGCTTCTGGAGCGGAATAGGAGGGTTTTGTTTGGCAAAAGCCCGTGGGTTTCTGCGGCCGCCGCTCTATGGCTGGCGTCGCTGAAGAGGCTGGGCCTCTTGAAGGCGCTGGCTGAGGCGGCGGGCACAACGACGGTTAGCATAAGGAAAGCCGCCGGGAGGATGCGGGTATGAAGATCTGGAAGATAAGGCAGTACCTCCCCGCCCTGCTTTTGTACGTGCAGAGGCGTGTGGGTAGTGAGAGGGGGTATTTGGTCGCGGTGCGGACGCGGGATGTGTGTGGGGTGGATAGGCGGTGTGGGCAGGCGGTGCGTAGGCTCATGATGAGGCTTGTGGAGAAGGGGCTCGCAAAGAGACACAAGAAAGGTACCTACCTAATCGAGAGGAGGGCGGTGGAGGAGGTCTTAACAGCCTTGAAGAAGTGGATATGACGACGGCCAGAAGGATTAGGACCACGGCCGCCGTTTTTGAGCTTCCTCAAAAACTGGGTATCCTTCAGTATGTGGAATACGAGCCTCCTCCGAGGGAGTGGTGCACCTCCGAGGGGTGCCTATACGAAGGGATTTTGACAGCAGAGGGGTGCCGCAAAGGAGTATGCGTAAAGTACCGGGTGTGGGTTCATTCGCGGGATAGGAGGAGGTGGGAGGCGAAAGAGAAATGGAGGAGGCGGAGGGATGAGGAGGCGGGTGGCTGTATTAGGCAACAGGTGGCGGATGCGTTGTGGGAGTTGTCTGAGAAGTACGATGTCGGTGTGTGGTATGAGTATGTAAGGGCGGGTGCGTGGTCGCGCCAGTTTGATGTCTTCTGCGGCGTCGTTGTGAACGGCATAAGGCTGGATCAGCCGTATTGCCGCGCGGTGGATGAATGCGTTGAGGAGATGCTAAGAGACTACAGGCGGGAGGTGGAGAGGCTTAGGAAGCCGCCTGAGCCGGCTTTAGTTATCAAGATCGACCCCGTGGAGGAGTTGTTGAAGGAGTGGCCTGAGTTGCGAGCCTTCGGCGTTGATTGGGTTAGGAAGTGGCTGGATCTTAGAGAGAGGTTAATCGAAATCGCGAAGGTTATGCGCAGATTCCCGTGGATGGTTGATGTGGTGAGGCAGAGACCTATGAGCATCCTCCACCCCTACGTGGTGGAGGTTTACGTGGCGAGAGATGGCTCAGATGTGTGCCTCTCCCTCACCTCGTCGAAGGCGTACTGCGCCCAAAACGGAGCCGTGAAGGAGGTCAAGCTGGAGCTGGAGTTTAAACGATACGAGACACACGAGGACAAGATAAGAGAGGTATACAGACCAAAGGGACTACTGGCCTACGCCACGGCGGCGAGAGAATACGTGAGGATACTCTAGGCGACCAGACGAAACACCCTAGCCTTCATCATCATATGTTAAGGGCCTTGGAGCATTTAAGCTCTATCAACCCCAACGTATCAGAATAGGTGTCGCCGCATGCGATGACTATCGTGGCGTTGTGGCCGACGTGAGTCTTCAGCGTCTCGGCCAGCTGGGGGCTGTATTTTTCAAGGGGTTCTTCCAGAAGGGGGAGCAGAAATGTGTCTCCTCTGCGTTCAACTATCAAGGCGCCACATGCGCCGAGTCTGACTAAGCTGTCGCGCGTAGCCACCACGTCTTGTACAGACTCCCCCACTACATGGGCGACGCATCTCTTGCCGCATAGTAGCTTCCTCGCCTCCTCTACCGTAAATATGTCCGCAATTCCGCAGAGGCCCAGAGCCTCTTTTAGGAATATCTGCCCTGTGTCGGTTATCTTCACGCCTCCTTTCAGCACCGCGACGTGGCCTAGATCTCTGCCGCCCTCCAGCAGGGTCCTCACTATGCCTTCGCCGATTTTCAATTCCTCGGCTAAATTCTTCCTCCCCCGTGGGGTGTTGGAGTTGTGGAGAATTGCCAGCAACTGTAAATACGCCACCTCCCTGGTTTTCATTAAGTATGTGGTTTGTCTGGCTTATAAAGTTTTTAAATGGGATACTATGGGGCGTATATGGCCGCCGTGAGGATAGAAGAGGTTAAACCTCAGGTTGAGCGTTTTGCCGCCCACAGCCACATAAAGGGACTCGGCGTGAGAGAGGGAAAGGTAGAATTCGTGGCTGATGGGTTTGTGGGTCAGGTAGAGGCGAGGGAGGCGGCTTATATAGTTGTTAAGATGATTAGAGAGGGTAAATTCGCCGGTAAAGGCGTCCTAATCGTAGGCCCCCCGGGCACCGGCAAGACGGCCCTTGCGCTTGGCATCGCAAGGGAGCTAGGCCCGGAGACCCCCTTCGTGGCGCTGTCTGGCGGGGAGGTGTATTCGCTTGAAGTCAAGAAGTCGGAGTTTCTGATGAGAGCCCTGAGGAGGGCTATAGGCATTAAGGTACGTGAGTGGAGGAAGGTCTATGAGGGCGAGGTGAGGGCGCTGGAGTTTAGATATGGCAAACATCCATACAACCCATATCTACAGAGAGTACTAGGAGCTATTGCAAAACTACGCACAAGAGACGAAGAAAAGACTCTTCGCGTGCCAGCCGAAATTGCGCAACAGCTCATTGAACTTGGCGTCGAGGAAGGCGACGTGATTATGATCGACGAAGAGACCGGCGTCGTCACTGTATTGGGGAGGGGGGAAGGCGGCGAACAATACGACATCGCCACGAGGAGGAGGGTCGAACTACCGAAGGGACCTGTATATAAGGAAAAGGAAATCGTCCGTTTCTTCACGCTTCACGACGTTGATCTATCGCTGGCTAGGCAGAGGGGGCTCATATCGGCCATGATATTCGGGTTTGCGGAAGAGGTCAAAGAAATACCAGACGAGATAAGAAGGCAGACCGATGAAATTGTGAAGAAGACCGTGGAGGAGGGGAAGGCTGAGCTCGTCCCTGGGGTGTTGTTTATAGACGACGCGCATCTGCTTGACGTCGAGACGTTTTCCTTCCTAATGAGGGCTATGGAGACTGAATTCGCACCTATAATAATCATGGCGACTAATAGAGGGATTGCCAAGATAAGGGGCACGGATATAGAGTCGCCGCACGGGATTCCCCAAGACCTTCTGGACCGTCTTGTGATAATCCGCACCAGACCTTACACCGCTGAGGAGATTAAAGAGATTATACAGATAAAGGCGCGGGAGCAGAACATATCTCTCAGCGACGACGCACTTAAACTCTTGACTGATATAGGCGTTGATCACTCGCTTAGATACGCCCTGCAGCTGTTAGTGCCGGCATATATAACTGCAAAAGAAAAAGGCAAATCGGCGGTTACAAAAGAAGAAGTGGAATACGTCAAGAAACACTTCGTGTCTGTAAAGGAGTCTGTGGAATACGTTAAATCTCTTGAAGAGAAGTTCTTAAAGTAGCGCCTTTTTCCTGCGCTCAACTAGAATGTTGTATACTGCATACGCCATCAATACCTGCCCTATGTCTAGATACCACTGCTCGGTCCCCTTCACGTAGATGACGTAAAACAACGGGTATATCGATACGCCGTAGCCCGGCGGAGAAGACGTGAAGAGGAGGGTGAGGTAGTGGAACACCGCCGTGGCGATAGACAAGGCGGCGAGGGTCCACCGGGTCCTTGCGTTTGGCTTCACGAAGAAGGTGGCCACTATCGCTGCAAACAGTAGCGTCGTCATTGCCACCGCGGCTCTCCACATGTAGAGCCAGGCGGGTGCCCCCTTCACGGTTTTGACCCCGTCCGGCGTCAGGACCTTGTCCGGCGGAGGCCTAACTGCGTCGGAGATAAAGCGCTCAACCGGCAACAAAGCCGCAAGCATAACGACCACCGCCAGAACCGCTATGTAGGTTATGGAGCTCATCTTATCGACTGAAGCACCCTATACTGCTCCCCAAGTACCCCAAGCGCTATGTTAAACACCAACATAGCCGCAAGCGCCCAAGTGACGACGTCTACGACGAACTTGCCTTTTTTCTCGCCCAGCCTCCTCTGCGCCACTGCGGCGAGTAGTTGCCCTCCGTCGAGTGGGTAGATGGGCAACGCGTTGAGCACCGCGAGGCCGTAGTTCACCACGACTAGCCAAAACACCAACCGCGTGAAGTCTGTGTTATAAAGCTGGTCCCTCCTCACGGGTCCCTCGTCGTAACCCAACAGGGGTAAACTACCGGGCCCGAGGCCGAAGTATATCCTCCCCTCGCGTTCCACTAACGTCACGTTTAAAGTATGTGAAGTGCCGTTTCGCTCAACCACGACCTTGATGA
>Ga0326760_1000333_pt1 | contig 26793 bp, 30 predicted proteins | sample GCREP_S_FD_207668 | JGI IMG/M metagenome (GOLD analysis project Ga0326760, IMG submission 207668) | Hot spring sediment microbial communities from Geyser Creek Basin, Yellowstone National Park, WY, United States - GCR.EP_S | ecosystem: Environmental > Aquatic > Thermal springs > Near-boiling... | reverse complement strand
AGGCGAGGAACCTCGTGGTGTACAACATGTACGACAGAGACCCCTACTTCTGGATCGACCAGCCGCCCCCCGAGAGGGACCCGGAGCTGGGCATCGGCAAAAACGTCGCCTGGCAGACCCCCATACACAGAGAGGCCGTGAGGAGGGCGCTGAGGGATGCGGCGTCTACTTGACATCCGCCGCCTCTGCGGCATCTGCATGAGGCTCTGCGCTGTAAAGACTTTTAAAAAAGACTGCAGGAGTTCCAGTGGTTGTTGAGCTTGTGGAGAAGCCTCTTCCCAAGCCCTCGTCAGAGGGCTATATCAAGGCTAGGCTTCTTGAGGCTCTGGGCGAGGCTCGTCTCGCCCTCCGCTTCTTAGAGGAAGGGTTGACGCGTAACGCCGCGTGTAAGGCCTTCCAGGCCTGGAAGGCGCTTCTGGCGGCTCTATTGCGGCTGGAGCTGGATAAGCTCAAGGCCTTGGCCAGGTCGGAGGAGGAGCGGAGGCGGCTTGAGTCTAAGGCAGTGCCCAGAGTCCCTACGACGAAGATGAAGGAGCTGGGTAGGCTTCTAGAGGAGGCAGGCCACTACGGCATCTCCGCCTGGACGGACAAGGCGCTTGACCTCCACGACTACCAGCACCACGGCCCGGATCCAGACATGGCGCTGTCTAAATACACGACGAGGAAGTCAGCCGCCACCGACGTCTTGCTACTCCTCAAAGAACTCGCCAGACGCGTCGAGACGCTTAAAGGACGCATCAAGTGGAGCGAGGAGCTGGAAAAAGCGCTGGAGGAGGCGATGCAAGCCTTGAGACCGCCAAAGCGCTTGTCGATATAGGCGTCGCCTTAACCGTGGCGAGAAGAACCGCCGAGGAACTCCAACTGCACCATAACAGGAAGAGCCATGACAGCAAAGGGCACTACGGAACTCAACGAATGCATAAGCGTCGTGGACAGAAGAGCCTACACGCGTACACCGCGTCAAACGAGATGGACATTGTGCCGATCGGCGCAACGACGCTGGAGCCGCGAAGCAGACCCAGCCACGAGGAAGCTTAAAGAAGCCGCAACACACCCAATTGCCGGCCCCCCGGCAAGCACAACGCCTCGCCGGCCTCAGAAGCGGCGAACTCACTTAACACAGCGCCGCCGGCAAAGGTTAAATAAACGCCATGAGCCCCTCCGTCGACGACGTCCTCAGTTGCCTGCAGAAATACGACAAAGCACATCAGGACTTCTACCAGAGATACGCCGCGGTGCTCGCCGCAAAGCACAGCCTTTCAAAACATCACCAATGCACCGAAGACCCCAACATCTCCGGCACTAGAGTCGACGCCTACGTCGAGACCCCAACGGAGAAGTACCCCCAGAGACGAAGCTCTGTATGAGTTCAGGCGCGACGCAGGAAACTGCTCAAAAAAGCCGAACACTCAAACAAGGCATCCAACAGGCGGCGCTCACAGTCCCCCAACAACACCTCTCCGCGGCAGAAAGACCGCTGAAGGACTACATCGTACAGTCCACGGACGTACCAACCAAAGCGACTTAGTGCTCGCGCCCCGCCTCGGACAGGTTACACTCGTTAAAAATATAAGGCACTCCACGACCTATAGCTACGGAGTCAAAAATCGCGGTCCTTGCAATATGATGCCTGGGGGCCATACCTGCCGCGTTCCTCGTAAGGCCCTACTCAAGAAGGCGCCAGACGGGCCTCCAGCAGGCGGGCTTCGACGTACGCCGCATCGGTAGGCCTGGGAGAGGTCTCCACACGGCCTCTACCGCGAAAACCTTACGGCGCAACCCTATCTGTCCCCGCCACAGACGCCGCGAAGGCCCGACAGACGCGGCAGATGGAAGCCGCCGCGCCTCGATGGGCTACGCCGACGGCCGCCGCGGCGGGGGCGGGCGCGGGCCCGACGCCTCAGCCCAAAACACTTATATATCTGTAACTGTTCGTCGCTATGCTCCTGGCGGCGGGGTTTGTGCCTTCGCTGGTGTCGCTTTCGGCGCTTAAAAGCCGCGCCTTGCGCAGAGGAGCTTGGTTTAGGGTCGGCCCCGCCGCCAGGGCGCTCATCGACGCGGCCATACTCTACCTCAGGGCCGGCGGCCGGATAAAGTCGCAGGCTCTGGTGGAGGCCCTCAGGCGCGCCGCGGAGGAGGTGCTCCGCCTAACCACGCCGGTGCGCGTGTTGGCCAAAGCCGTGGGATACGCCGTGGCCAGACGACTCGGTGTGGAGGTAGATGAGGAGAGGGCAGTAGCCCTAGGCCTGCAGTGGCTAAACACGCCGAGAAGATGGAGAAAAGACCTCACAACTCCATGAAACCCGACGCCGAGACGCCGGCTCCCCAGCGGTAGAGAGACCGGCCAGGGTCCCAAGAGAGACCCAGCCGGACTAAGGGGACCATGCCGCGTGGCGGACGCCCCCACACGGAGAGGCCGTTAGGAAACGGGACATGCCGAACGACCTCCACCAGCCGCAGCTCCTCATGAGGCGCGTATGTGTGTTTATACAGCCGCCGCGAGGTTATCCGTGGAAGTGGAGGAAACCACGCTGAAACTAATCGCCGAGATGATGCGGAGTTTCTCGCAAATACTTAAAGCAGTGACAGAAATCGAAGAAGCCGGCGGACAACCCTTTGACGAAGTACTGAAGAAGCTGTTCAGCCCAGAGAAACTCGCCCAAATGCGCAACACACTGCCCCCAGACCTCTACGCCCGCCGCATCTCTCTTCAAGCTTACCGCAGTAGCGCCAAAACTACAAAACCTCCAAGCACTCACCACAGAAGAGAAAAAGAAGACTTCAAACGAAATAATAGCCGAAGTCATGGCAAAAATAGCCGCGTCGAAGCAATGACGATACAACTACCGCCACCAACAGCGCTACCCGCGCCTCAGCTACACGCCGCCGTAACAACCGCGCTCAACGCGGCGGACACGCTAACCGCCGAAACAGCCCTACAAGCCGCGAAGGCACTCATAGGCCTTGCGCCGCGTCAAGTGAGGATAGAGGAGGACCCCGACTGGGGGCCCACCGACATCATCACGCCAGACGCAAGGGCCAGCGAGGCGCTCAGGATAAACCTAGAGCTCCAAAAGACGCTCCCCGGGGTGCCCGTCGTGGTCGAGTGGACAGGGCCCACCGACATCAACAACGACGAGCTCCTAAAGCGGCTGGTCGAAATAACACACGCCGGGGGGTTCAAGGCAAAGACAACGGCAGGCATCGACGTCGTGAAGGAAGTTCCCCAACAGAGAGACCGGTGGCCCACCTAACCAACGTCCTCCTCAGCCACTACTTCGCCGAAGACCCCAACCACCTAAACGCCGCACGGCTCATGGAGACCCTGAGGAGACGCGGAGAGGAAAGGCGCGTCTCCCTCCTAACGCTCGTCGAGCTCTACGCATATATTTCACGAAGAATCGGCGCCCTCAAGCTCCCGCCGCATTACGCCAGGTTAGGCCAAAAAGAAAAAGCAGCCGCCGTAGCTACACACGTGCTGAAACACGCCGGCGCCCAGCCGGCAGACAACACGCCAGCCGGCCCCCTACAAAAGGCCATGCAGCTCGCACACGCCCTCCGGCTAAAAACCCTCGACCTCCTCCACATCGCCTACGCGCTACACCTAGCCGAGAGGCGGCACACACCTTCGCCACGTTAGACAAAGAAATCGCCGAGAGACGAGACGTTATAAGGCTCGGGCTGAGACTCCTCACCCCATGGACCTCCTGACCGCCCTCGGCGCCGCGCTGGCCGCCGCCCACTTCGGCGCGTCCCTCGCCTACTACGCCGCCGCCAGGCGGTGGCTCAAACAGCCCTGGCGCATCAAGCCCGACCCCGCCTACGCCCCACGGTCACAGCCGCCTACGACGAGCCGCAATGCGGAGGAGCAGGAAGGCTTACATAGAGGCCATTCCTGAACGGGGTTGACGTGGTAACTCCAGACGTCATCTTTTATGCAGGCTTAGTAGCGGCCATACTACATTTCTCAGTACCCCTAGCCTGGTATCTGTATCTCAGGGTCTGGTACCCAAGGACTTGGAACCTAAAACTAGACCAGGGATACACGCCAAAAATCGCCATTGTGATCCCCGCCTACAACGAGGCGAAGCTCATAAGAGACAAGCTCGACAACCTCCTCCAGCAGGACTACCCCCACGACAAGCTCCACTTGATCGTAATAGACTCGGCAAGCACCGACGGCACCCCAGAAGCCGTGCAGAGCTGGATACAGGCGCACCCACACATAAACGCAACCCTACTCCGCGAACCCGTGCGGAGAGGCATGGTCCCCGCCCTCAACTACGCGCTGAAACACGTCCCCGGCGACACAGAACTGGTAATCTTCACAGACGTAGACAGCTTCTGGACCCCCGACACCTTAAGAAACGTCACTAAATACTTCGCAGACCCAACGGTAGGCGCGGTAACCGCGTCCATCCAGCCCTACGAAGATGATCTATTACCAGAAAGGACATACAGAGATTCATACAACATCATCAGAGTAGCCGAATCAAAAATACACAGCACGCCAATACACAACGGGGCGCTGGTAGCCTTCAGAAAACAGCTCCTCGACAGAATAGGCGGACTCCCCACCTACACAGGCAACGACGACTCAACCCCCGCCACGCTCATAGCATTCTCCGGCCACCGAGCAATCCAAATAGACGACGTCACCGTGAAAGAACCCATCCAGAAAAACCGCCTACAACGAAAAATCAGAAGAGCACAACACCTAATCCTACACTTCCTACACACCAAGCGACACGCCAAAAAACTAGGCATCTACAGAAAGACGCCATTCGACAGAATCTGGAAAATCGAATCTTACCTACACCTAGCAAACCCATGGCTCCTCCTAATAGCAATCCTAGCACTAACAGCGGCAAGCCTCCAAGGACACATACCATCCACGACGACGATCACCCTGGGACTCGTATTGCTGTTCCACCAAAAATACCGAACATGGATAGAAAATCAATTCATCCTACTCACAGCTACGATAAGAAACCTTTGGACAAAAGAAATAGCCTGGAAGAAGTAACTCCCCCTATGAAGGTTGCAGTTATCTATGATTTCGCAACACACCCCGGCGGAGGCGATTTCGTTATGTTGAACATCTTACATACGCTTAAAGAGATAGGCTCAGAAGTGGACCTTCTAACCTCCCAACCAGAGGGATTACAAAAATCCGCAAGCTTCTTCGAAGTTGAGACCCCTGCAGTAAATCTCCATTATATGAGACTGCCACCTTACTTCAAGCACCCTTACAGTATGGCGTACATTGCGTGTAAGGCAACAAAATTGAGGTATGATATCTACGTTGTTTCCGACGACCTACCAAAATGTCTAACTCAAACGGCTGGGATAAACTACATTCATTACCCTCACGTAGCACGATTAAAACATAAAGAGTATATAGCTGATAAATATAAACACACGTTACGCGGCAAACTAGTTTGGAAACTCCATGAGTCTCTATTCCCAAGGCTATTCGTGACAAAAGGAAAACCCTCCAGATGGCTATTTATCGCAAACTCATTAGTAACACAACAACATGTGAAAGAAGTATTTAACATAACTGACGTAGTGTTGCTTCATCCTCCTGTAAGAGCTAAAAAGATTTACAATATTTGGAAAGAACACAGGGCCGGCAAAGAAAATATAATTATAAGCATAGGTAGATTTGAACCTGAAAAACGGACTCTGGATGTTCTTCGCGCGTTCTCCCGAGTCGCCCCTGAAACAGACGCTAAACTATACCTCATAGGTTTTTCCAAAGATGAACACAACCTTTTGGAAATGGTGAAACAACTTAATATATCAGATAAGGTAAGGATACTTATCAACGCCCCTTGGGGAACCGTAGTAGAAACGCTTTTAAGAGCAAAAGCTCTGGTACATGCCGCCCCTCATGAACCATTCGGCATCGCAGTAGTTGAGGGAATCGCGGCGGGTGCCATACCAATAGTGAGACGAGGTTTCAACGGACCTTGGCTAGAGATAACAAAAGAGGGACGCTATGGAATAGGATTCAGCGATGTAGAGGAACTCGCCAATGCAATTAAAGTAGCGGTGCAAAAGTACGACACATTCGATATCGAAAGTATCTCACTAAGGGCCCTCGACTTCGACGAAGAAATATTCCGCCAGAAATTTGCTAATCTTGTAAAACAATTCTTTTCACAGCTATGAGAATAGCAATAGTAGCCCCGTACTATCCGTGGCCGCCATCTATAGGCGGCGTTGAAACAATAGTAAGAACCACTGCCATGGAGCTAGCGAAAAGAGGTCACGAAGTTCACGTAATAACAACGCCGTTCGACGTCGTTACAATGAGACAAGTTTCCCCATACGGCAAAGAGGAGAAAGACGGCGTTATAATCCACAAGCTAAAACCTGGAAGTATTAGAATAGGCTACGCGAGGCTGATCCACGGCCTAAAAGAGACAATAAGAAAGATAAGCCCAGACATAGTACACGAGCATAACTTACATCCTCACTTATTTCAACTAGCAAAATGGAAAAAAGAACTAAAATATAAACTTATAGCTCAACTCCATTACCCAGTAATAGAACTCGACTTCCTAATACAGAAAATTCTAAAACCGGTAGCAGAACTAGGCCTTAGATACATAAACAAAGATGTAGATAAATTTATAGCGCATACAAATTTAGAACGTGAGTGGCTTCTCTCTTTAGATGTTCCAGAAAATAAAATTGAAATAATTCGGTTCCCCGGGGTGCCGCCTTCGTTATTCAATTGTATAAATCGCAACCCGGTAAAAGACATAATTTACCTCGGCCGAATAGTTGAAAGAAAGGGACTCCATGTACTACTCCGCGCACTTTACTTTGTAAAACAAACCTACAAAGATATTAAAGTAACAATAGCGGGACCTGCAGACCCTCTATATCTCTTCAAGCTTAAAACATTGACAAATAACTATGACATAAGCGCTAACGTTTCATTTACAGGTCCTATAGCAGAAGAGAAAAAATGTGCAATATTGGCTACTCACAAGGTTTTTGTGCAACCCTCGCTAAAAGATTATACACCAGTAACCGTACTAGAGGCACAAGCAGTCGGATTACCTGTAGTGGCCACAAAAGTTGGCGCAATACCTGAAATCGTCGAACATGGCAAGACAGGCATATTAGTAAACCCAAACAATGAAAAAGAGCTCGCAGATGCGATAACACTTCTATTAGCAAACGAAGATTTAAGACAAAGTCTCTCGAACAACGCAAAGAGAGAGGTCGTAAAATTCGATTTTATCAAACAAATAGATAGACTTGAAGATCTTTATAAAACCCTTATGTCATAAATCCTATTTCTCTTCAAGTCTTCTTCCATACATATGTTTCACATGCCTGTGTCACTCTGTGACTTTCATAAGAAGCATAAAGTCTCTGTGACCGTTCCTAGCAAGGATCTAATTACATCAACTACGCCTTATCCGCGCTAAGGATTCAAACAATAAATGATTCTCGTGACTAATAAGAGAAGGTTTCTTATTGCGTTTTTCTAGGTTTAAATTATGTGTGTGAAGAATTTATACCGTTGTTCCATCAAAACGTAACAGAGACCTGCCCTGCGGCAGAAGTCTTTGGTCTCTCTTATGTTGTGTCCCTTTTATAAAGTTCTATCTTGATCAATTCTTAAATACTGACATGATAGTGAGAAGCTTGATCATAAAACGCAAAATCTTACATAAAGTGTTTAAAAGAAAGTTTTAATATCTTAGTTAACATGGGTCACAAGCAACTTTTAGTTGTAACAGAGCGCTACTGGCCAGAGGGTAGCGGCGGCGAGCTAGCAACACATTTGATTCTAGAGGTTCTGCGAAAAGAATTCGACATTGTTGTGCTCACGGGTACGCAGAATCCAACAAAGTTGCCGGGAGTGCAGTACGTGTACGAGCCCTTATTAGCTAAAAGAGAGAAGGTGTTGCTCTGGCTGAACACCTCTCGCTTAGCCAGGAGTCAACGCTTCCAGAAGATGCTGAGGGAAAGCGACGTTGTCTACATCCCTGGGTTTTCATTCCCAGTAATACCCCACGCCAAGAAACTCGGCAAGAAGGTTATAGTGCATCTCCACGGCTATATACCATTGTCATATACGGCTACGATACTTGCCCCCTATGAGGAGCACAGATATAGAATATCGCGGGACGATATCATGCTGGAATGTAAACGAGACCTCAAACACTGCTTGGGCGCGGCCACCCTCAGGTGGCTCCCAACATTAGCAAGAAAGTGGCTGACGCACGCCGATAAGATAATATGCGTATCTAAAAGACATGCCGATATAATTACCGCCTTCATGCCCGAGCTCAGAGAAAAGATAGAAATAATCTACAATCCGCCTCAACTTGAGCTCCTTATGGAAGAGCCCAAGAGAAACCCTGACGACATCCCCACTTTCCTCTACGTGGGTGGAGACGGTTACATTAAGGGGTTCTACTACATTCTATATGCCATTAAGCGACTAGCCGAGCAGGACATAAAGGCGAAGCTAATCCTTGCGGGCAATTACGGCTACAGAAGTCTCCAACTCATAAGAGCTCCGATCCAAAGAGGCAACGGCATACAAGTAGAGATGATGGGCTACATCCCCCAGTGGACACTCTTCATAATAAGACAGAGGGTGTGGGCGCTTCTTTTTCCTTCATTAACGGAAGAGCCGTTGCCCTATGCGGTGGTCGAGTCGCTGTTGCTAGGCAACGTGCCGATTTCGGCGGCGGTAGGGGGCGTACCTGAGATTGTAAGCGGGACGCCGGCCGAACATTTCCTCTTCAAGCCGGGAGACGCCGAGGGGTTTGTGGACAAGATAAGAAAGCTTGCATCCTACACCCCCGAAGACGTTGCAACTATGGGAACCAAGCTGAGGCAACACGCCCTCAAGTTCTTCAGCTTGGAGAATATAGAAAAGGCGCTACTTAAGGTCTTTACAGAGTGAGGAATGCCGATCCATGACCCCTCAAACATGTGCAACAAGGTCCAACGGCGGCATTAGGCTCTCCTGGATGTGTTAAGGGAACTAGCGATACGGCACATCTCTACATGCCAGATCTGCATTTTTGTGCTCCTTTAATAAACTTAAGGATGGAATGTATAACATGTCTGTTCTCCAAGTCTATCGCTTAATGAAAATCGAGAACTATATACAACTAAAACATTTAGCTATATCCCTTTTAGTTGTTATATCGGTGACCTTACTCTGGCTTTACCTCATGAATCATATTAGTACGAATCTATTGTTATTTGCTGAAATTACCACATCTCTCGCGCTTATAACATTACTACTGCCTTCCAGCAACGACGTTGGGCTGTTTCACGTTCGTCTATCTGTTTCACCGTGGATTCTTCCAGTTGCTGTGTATGTAGTGGCCGAGGCAGAGATTCTTATCTTCAAGCATACAGGTCTTGGTTACGTCGTGGCGCTGGGTTTGGCGTTGTTAATTAAGGCACTATCAGAGGGGAAGCCGGCGAAGAAAGTCGCCATAGCCACGGCTATAGTGGGGGCCTCCCTCATCCAGCTTGTCCCCTCCTTCGGCAACGACACGTGGAGGGACATCTTGTGGGCTACCCAGGCGCTACAGACGGGGCACGTCACGGAGACCGCTATTAGGCACTCGGCCTACCCCTTTCCGATGGTTCCGCTGGAGTATTCCTTGGTGTCGCTAATGAGCGGGCTGGATCCGGTGTGGGCCAGCGTTGTTATGGGCCTCCTGTATATGGTACAGTTGCCGCTGGTCGTCTTTCTGCTTTCCCGGAGGTTTGGCGGGTTCGATGACTTCAGGTGGGCCTTCGTTCTCCTCATGGCGCCGCTTGTAGTAATATGGTCCGCCTGGTACATACCACGGCGCCTAAAAAAATTTATAGACTATATTATTACAGAGAAACATGTCATTACATCTGTACTATCGTCAACAGTTGAATTTGCTAAGCGATTTCCAAAACTATTTTCTTCTATACAGACCCGACTCGGTGGAGTCATTATTAGAGGTTATTATTAACGCTTTAGGAAAGAGAATTAATATTAATAAGTCAGATGATGTATTTTACAAATTTACAAGTTATTCTATACCAATTTTCCGTAAATACTTAACGATAAAGATATTTACTATAAATGACAAGAAATAAGTTACTTATTTTCATCGTACCGCTACTTTCAATTTTACTGTTTCACATAAACAACGGACTCACTTCGCTCATAGTATTTCCCGCAATTATTATTACATTATTACTTACTATATCAATTTTAGTTAATTTAAACTCTAATTATATGAAATATTTTCTTATTATAATTGTATCTGCAGTAATTGCATTATTGAGCTATTCACTTGTTCCATATTCAGTAGATGACAGATATCCTGATGTAAACAATATATTACAACTTGTTGAGTTATTTTCTACAGAGAAAAGGGTCATTTTGGGTGCCGGTACCAATGAAGCATTCTCTTACTCTTTTTACCCTTTGTTTGAAATTTTATTAGTCACCTTATCCCATTATTCGAATATTAATACCATTTATATTTTAAGAATATATCCAATTTTTGCAATATTTTGTAACTTTATCATATGGGTATCAATTTACAAATTTATTAATCGCCAAATTTATAGTGAAGCAATGCTCCTGTCATTGTTATCATTTCATTTTTCAACATTCTTAATAAGGCCTTTGCATCCTGGTTATGCTTTTATGTTATTTTCTTTGTTACTTCTTCTATTTGTCATTGGTATGTCTAGAGGTTACAAACCCCAATTTTTAGTCACAAGTATATTAACTATTACAGCAATTGTTATAGCCCATAACACAACTAGTATTATATTCATACTAATTTTAATATTATTTTATTTAGTGTATTTTGTACTATATAAATTTTTAAGGTTTACTTCTTTTATCAATCCCTTGATTATGAGAAAAGTTTTTCTAATATTTTCTATGACATCAATCATATTTTTACTATATAATATATATATTTCTACATATTTTTTCCGCGCAGGCATATTATACAATTTTATTTACTATCTTAGTTTTATTTTAAGAAGTGATATTTTGGCTTTTGATGTAATATTTGGCTTTCGTAAATCTATACACATTAATTTATATGCCCCTTCATTTTTGGGATGGATGATCGACCGTGTCCGGAGCTATTTGGGATATATTGGACTTGTTCTATATCTTGTTGTTTTCTTATCTGTTTCAATCCATATTCTGTTTTATAAACGATCATTTAATTTTAATAGTACCTCCTCTCTGTTTTTCATGTTATCTTTGTCTACAATTTTACTACTTCTATTTACCACTTTTACCTGGCCTGCCTTTTATGCTTGGGACTATTATTGGCGTTTTTATAGTTACTTTTTCTTTTTCTCTTCTCCATTCGTGATATGGTATATTTTCAAGTTACGAAAAAGAATAGCTACAGTTTTGTTTTTTGTGATTTTGCTTAATGTCTTTCTTTGGAAACCGCCGCTTGCATTTGGTATTGATACTCCATTTGAACTAGCTGATCCGCGTATTGGTATTAAAGAGTCTGTTGTTCTCGCCTCATACCTTGCGGAAAGATATGATGGAAGAGTGATTGTTGGTACTCGGTATGTTTTTGAGACTATAGGTCCTCTAAGTGGTAAGACTGCAATTACAATATATTCTGATGAAGACCTAGAGAAACCATATATTAAAACTATTAAAACTTATTTATTTATTTTTTCAAGTACAGAAACAAAAATGCTACCAATATCTATAAATGTAAATGAAAGAGATTTACTTTACAAGAGCGGAGAATTTTTTATTTATAAGTGAACATAAGTAATTTACAGAGATGAAGGTATTAGTAGTAGCTCCTATAGTTGATAATAATCCTTCATGGGTCACTTATAGTTTTGTGGGATGAAATTCATGTTTAGCTTCGTGCCTAGCGTTGCGTAGATATGAAAAAAGAATTCCCTATGTCGTCACCCTACATGGCTATGATGTTCTCTGCTTATCTCGTTGCTGGGCACTTAGCGCTCTCTGTCTTGGCGGTGTCTGGGCTCCTCGTCTTTCTACACGGCAGAGGGTCCGCCAGGGCCCTTGCCTTTCTCTTCGGGACATTTCTCGTCGTCGCATATATCGGCGCCTCGGCATTTCCAGCGGCGGATCTCCCACGGTACCTCGGTCTGCCGTCTGCGGCTATGTTGGCCGTATTTGCTCCCTATGCTTTCGAGCTACTTCGAAAGAGGCGGTACGGCTCTCTCTACTCTCTGCTACTTGTAGCCGTCGCCGTATTTTCATTCGCCTATTCTGGCGTATTTGCACCGAGGAATCCGTATACCAACAACCCCTATGGACTATCGCTATCAGGTTTGGCTTCTTACGGAGACGCACAGCAAATACGCACAATTTCACAGATGCTAGCCCCTGGCACCTATTTGACGGACTGGCGGAGCAACCTCTTCGTGGCTAGCATATACCTTGATATAAAGCCTAAAAACCAAGGATTCAGGTACAAAGATATCGAGTTTATATGTGGAGGGAGATATGGCCTTTAAATCGATTCTGCATATCTTCGACGCTTTAGTGGAGTGATCATACTACGTCAAGAGTCTTCCAACATGCCGGAGGTGTACAGTTCCGACGTGTTTGTAATAGATAAGAATTCAAGCAGCTCGGTCTTTTACTCTGGCAACAACGTAACTGTATGGGCCCGATAGCCTTAATAGCTCCTAGGAGTAGCGGGGGAGTTGCTTACGCAGTTGAGAGGCTCTGGGAAGGGCTGAAGAGAGAAAAATTACCTGTGAGCAATATTATGATTAGTGGGAGTCCAACTTTGTTTCACCTAAAGCACCTTCCCCAGCTTCAGAATTACGACACGATAATCATCGCCGGCTCTATCCCTCCACCCAGCCACCTCTTTATAAGAAACGAGACTAAAGTAGCCTTATTCGTTCATGGATTTATATATCACGAGACAGGCAATGCGATAGCACATGGGCGGTTTAGAGAAAAGTTAGGCGCCACATACTCTTTGCTACTCTTTGAAATGGCAAGAAAGACAGACAGAATTGATGTATATATTTGTCATAGTGTAACTACTTGTGAGGCGAATAGAATATATAACGGCTTTATATTATTACCACAATTTGTCTTCCCTGAGGAAGTTCAGAAAAGAAACGAGGATAACATACAGAGGAAGCTCAACCCACAGGTGGTGACATATACCTCTTTTGCTAACTCACCAAGACTACTTAAAGAGGAGACATTGCTCTCATTGATGGGAGAAGTTAGTAAAAGAGTGAATCGACGAATTAATCTAATGATCGTTAATCCAGCAGAGAGAGAGCCGAAAACAGAAAAGTGGGGCAATCTTGTCGTCTATCGGCTTCCCTTTTTACCGAGAGACCGATTTCTGAGATTAATTGCTTCATCTGATTTGTATTTTGAGGCATGTACAGATGAGGAGCTTAGGCTGGGCTCCATCGATGCCGGAATAGTGGGTACGCCTGTCGCCAAGTTAACGCATCCGTTGTTTGCGGAGAGACAGGACTACAAAGATGAGGTGCTGTGGGCCTCCTCGCCGAGAGAGTTCGTTGGGCTTGTGTCGGAATATCTGCGTGACGTTGAAGATAAAAGGCTCGTGTTCTCACGTAGGTTTAGGGAGTTTCTTCTCAGTAGGCGAAGCTGGGATAGAGTGAAGACGCCGCTCATAAGGCTTCTCCGTTCAGGGCTATAATGAGGCTTCTAGTGACGACTAATGGAATTTGGTACAGTGGCGCACAAGTAGCAACTAACGAGTTTCTATCTTTCCTTGCAAAGTTCAACGACATAGAGATAAAGATTGTTTCTTGTCTAGGGGGTAAATACGCTCTGTCCCCGGATAATGTCGAGGTACATAGAGTGCCTTGTTGGAATGTTGGCGCATTACTTCAGATTCAGACAAAGCCAGATACCGTTTTTGAGAAACTTGTGCGCTGGGCTGAAGCCGTGTGGATTGCCACAAGTGAGTTTGCCGTTGCGGAAAGGATTAAGCGTATCAAGAAATTGCCAGTAGTGGCTCATCTGCATTCTTATGAGCCCATATGTCCGATCATGTGGTTTATATATGGCTTTAACGAGGTATGCGGCAGAAAGTGCCCACCTTGGCTATTGACTCGATGCAAACAGACGGCGAATAGATTTTTTGCGAAGATTGGACTGTTAGAAAAACTTAGGGCTGATGTGTATTGGCTTCTCAACTTCGGCAAGGGGCCTCTAGACTACTTTAGGTGGAAAAGAATCGTGGATACTTTTGTCGACTCAGTTGACGTTTTCGTCGCCGTGTCTAATGCCACGCAGGATATCGTTGTCTCTCACCTGCCTGAGGCTAGGGATAGGGTTGAGGTAGTTTACAACCCCGTGGTGCATAGGCCTTGGCGCTACGTGTCTTCTCTGCCGGAGAAACGGGGCAACTACATCTTCTACGCAGGTGGCGCCAACCCCCACAAGGGTCCTCACATCTTGCTTATGGCCTTCAAGTTGTTGAGGGAGTGAGGGGTCGATGTTGAGCTTGTCATGACGGGGACCGCCGGGACTTGGGTCGAGGCGTTGGCGAGGCGGTACGGCGTGGGGCAGGGGGTGAGGTTCCTCGAGAAGCTACCCGAGGGGGAGTACTTCCGGCTTATGGCTGGCGCTCGGGTTACGGCAATGCCTAGCATAGTTCCTGAGTCTTTCGGTATTGTAGCGGTTGAGTCTATTAGTCTTGGAGTTCCCGTGGTGGGGTCGGGACTCGGCGGCATTCCCGAGATTGTGGATAAATACGGCGCCGTTGCCGGAGGAGGTAGCTGAGGTTGTGGCGAAGGTCTTGGAGATGCGCTACGATAGGGAGGAGATGAGGAGGTATGCCTTTGAGAAGTTTGGTGGCGGTAATGTGGAGAAGTTTCTCTCCCTCCTGCAATCTTTAGTGGAGTAGCTTTCTGAGTACTTCCTGTGCTTGCTCGCCCTTGGCGTATTCTACTTGCTCTAGGGTTTTGTTGAATAAGATGTCTACCTTGTTGCCCAATATTCTTAGTTTGTGGTAAAACAGGTTGGCTGGTGGGTTTCCCAGTCCACATTCCTGGAAGAGACGGTCTGAGCGGTATACACCAAAGGTTTCGGCTATGGCTAAGTCGGATCCTATGGTGTCAGTGGAGGGGTCTAATATCTTTGGTGTGTCTGTGAGTGGAATGTAGGTTTTTTGTTTTTTCTTTTTCCATCCCTCTGGGTATTTGACATACAGTGGTACTCTTATGTTTCCATCTTTTAGGGAGTAGATATGGCCAGCGCCGCCGTCGCCGAGCAGTTCGCCGTGGTCTGACGTAACGATTATGAGTGTGTTGGAGTGGTCTGTCTTCTGTAGTATTGCACTTACTAGTTCTATGGCCCTTCTTGTGGCTCTTTCTGCGTGTTGGGGATAGGTACGCCAAAATCTTCGGTCTTGGGGATTTATGTTACCTGTCAATAGCCATTTTAGTATTGCACAATCATACTTTTTTCCTTCTCCTAATCGAAAGTAGGGGCTGTGGCTTTCCATGAGATTTACGAATAGGAAAAACGGCTCCTCTAGACGTAGGGTCTTGATAAGGGAAACCGCGAGACTTCCTCCTTTCTCCCTTACGAAGTGTTCAGATATATATTTTGGAAAGGTCTTCAGACGACGTATTAGTAATAACTGAGCGGCCTTTAGCAGTTTAGTTATATTCTTTTTCCTTAGATTATGGATAACAAAGCCAGTTCTGCCTCCTAGGCTTTGGACTTCCGCATCTATGCTTGTTGCATCATCCGTCAGTATGGTAGACGTGATGGGGTCTATGAGTATGTTGTGGCCAGCTTCAAAGCCAGCAATGGGCGTAACAAAGAATGAGTTTGCTGAGATTAATATAGTGTTGTAGTTTTCGTCGTTATACTTACGCAGGATATTGTGTTCAAGTGCGCTCATTCTTAGTCGTGAGTATCTTATCAGTTCTTCTCCGCGTAGTTCTTTTGTTTCGTGTATTCCGTGTTCTGAGGGGTATAGGCCGGTGAGCATAGAAACGTGGGAGGGTAGTGTCCAGGGGGCTGGGGCTATGGCGTTTTGGTATTTGACGAAGCCGTAGTCGAGTAGCTTGTCTAGGCCTTGGGCGCGGTCTTCGCGGAGGGTGTCGAGGACGATGATGACGATGTTGGGTTTAGGCATATCCGAGGTCGCGTAGGCGGCGTATGATTTCCTTCTCCTCTTCCTCGCCGTAGCCGAAGTAGAGCTCTAGTATCCGCTTGAGGGTTTGGCGTGGGTCTTCTCCTCGTCTCTTGGCTTCGCGCTGTAGGGCTTCCCACAGCTTGTCGTCTATGTCGACGCATGGCACGGCGGCTGTGTGGCCCCGTTATATATAGTTTACGCGCCTTAGAGGTATCCTAGGGCTTCTAGCTTCTTGCGTATTTGTTCTAGGTCTTCTGGGGTGAGGTGGGGGTCTTTGCCTTTTTTGAGTGCTACCACTTCTCTTAGGACGTAGGTGACGTATTCGGAGACTGAGGCGAATCCTGTGCCGCGTATCATTTCTTCTAGTTGTCTGTAGAGGGCTGTGGGGATCGATATGGTTGTGTGTCTGCGCACCGTCTTTTTTCGCCTGCGTGTTTTTATTTCTTTCCGCTTAATGTTTCTGCATTGCATTAATGTTTATATATGTGCCGGATCTATGTGCCGTGGCTAGGGTGTTTGTGTTGGCGTTGGACGGCATGCCGGTTGAGGTGTTTGAGCGGCTTAGGGATTCTCTTCCTAACATTGCGGAGGTGGCGTCTCGGGGTTCGTGGGGGGTCATGCGGGCGGTGGATCCGCCTATCACGGTGCCCGCCTGGGCCTCCATGTTCACGGGGCGGGACCCGGGGGAGTTGGGGATCTACGGGTTTAGGCATCTCGACAGGTCGTCGCGGCGGGGGTATGTGGTGACGTCGCGTGACTTGCGGGAGCAGTACGTTTGGGAGAGGCGGGGGCTTCGGTCTGTCGTCATAGGCCTTCCGCCTGGCTACCCTCCGAGGCCCTACGGGCTGTGGGTCAGCGATTTCTTGACTCCTGCGGGGCGACCATGGACCTACCCGCCTGAGCTGGCGTCGGAGCTTGGCCGCTACGTCTTCGACGTAGAGTACCGTACTGACAGGAAGGAGGAGGCGTTTAAGGCGCTTGTGGAAATGACGGAGCTTAGGTTTAGGACGGCTGAGCGCCTGCTGGAGAGGGGTTGGGACGTCTTTGTGCTTCACGAGATCGGCACCGACAGGGCGCATCACCTGTTTCAGAAGTTTTGGGATGTGGATCATCCCCAGTATGTCCCGGGTAATCCGCATGAGGATAAGATTCCGCGTTATTACCAGCTTGTGGACGAGTTGGCGGGCCGCCTCTTTAAGAAGTTGCCGAGGGATGTGGAGGTTTTGGTGATATCTGACCACGGGAATCAGGCCCAGCGGGGGGTGCTCGCCCTTAATCAGCTTCTAGCTGAGTGGGGGTTTCTGCGGTTTAGGAGGGAGCCGTCTAGGGGCGAGGACGTCGACGCGGTAGTGGACTGGGGCCGGAGCTTGGCGGTGGCGTGGGGCGGGTACTACGCGCGGGTTTTCATCAACGCGGTGGGCGAGGAGGCTGTGGAGGTCAAGCGGGAGCTTAAGCAGAAGCTTTCTGTGCTTAAGGCTCCGTGGGGCTACATCAGGAACGTGGTTTTTGAGCCTGCTGAGCTTTATCGGGCGGTGCGGGGCGACGCGCCTGACCTCATGGCGTATTTCGACTCTCTGCGGGTTAGGCCGGTGCAGACGGTGGGCTACGAGTCGCCGTGGCTTGAGGGGAACGACAGGGGGCCTGACGACTCGCTTCACAGCTTCAACGGCTTCTACGCCGCCACGTGGGGCGACGCGAGACGTAAGGACATCCACGCGCTGGACGTGGCTAGGTTTCTGGAGAGGGTGTTATGACGTGTGGGAGGGGGTTTGTGGTTTGGCTCACGGGGCTACCTGCGGCGGGTAAGACCACCATTGCCTCTTTGGCGGCGGAGCGGCTGAGGAGGCGGGGTCTGCTGGCCGAGGTGCTCGACGGGGATTGGGTCCGCTCCACTATAAACACAGACGTGGGGTTTTCTAGGGAGGATAGGCGGCGGCACCTACTGCGGGTGGCGTGGGTGGCGCGTCTCTTGGCGCGGAACGGGGTGGCGGTCTTCGCGGCGTTTGTCTCGCCGTATCACGACGTGAGGCGGGAGGTGAGGAAGGTGGTGGCTGAGGAGGTGCCCTTTTTCGAGGTGTACGTGAAGGTGTCTCTTGAGGAGGCTATGCGCCGGGATCCTAAGGGCCTCTACATGAGGGCTCTTGCGGGGGAGATTAAGAACTTCACGGGTGTTGACGACCCCTATGAGGAGCCTGAGGCGCCTGACCTCGTCCTTGTGAATGAGGGGGTTTCTGTGGAGGCTAACGTGGAGAGGCTTCTGGAGTTTTTGGCGTCGCGGGGGGTGTTATGATCGAGCCTCATGGGGGCCGCCTGGTGTGTTGGAGGGGGCTGGTTGTTTGCGAAGTCTCCACGCGGCTTGAGGCCTACGTTGGGGCCTATTAGGAATCCCTACCGCGAAATTATGTCTATTGCCTACGGCTTCTTCAGCCCCTTGGAGGGCTTTATGACGTGGAACGTGGTGGAGTCTGTGCTTAGAGAGAGGAGGCTCCTCAGCGGGTGTCTTTTCCCCTTCCTCAGTTTCGGCGCAGGTGGAGGCTGTGTGGGGGCTGGGGCGCGGGTTTTGGTGCGGGTCGTGGGGCTGGTGGTTTTGGCTTCTTGCCGTGGCTACGCCGCGGCTTGTAGGTGGCTTTACGGGGGAGTCTTGTTGACGGTGACGGCGGCCGGTTCTCTCTGTCGCGGGCGCGGCGGGGGTTTGCCTGCGGGTTTTCGCCCCGGCGCCTGCCGTCTCGGCGACATCTGTTGGCGTCTTCTGTATCGGGGGCGGCGTTCCGCCAAGTCTTCCAAAGCTCCAAAAGTCTCTGTGTGTAGCGTCGTGGGGTTTGGCGCTAGCTCTCATTATGCCCAGCGGCTATGAAACGACTAACGCCTTTAGGATCTGATTCTGGTTGCAGTTAGCGGCGCTGGCGGCTAGGGGTTGTGTTGCGTGGTCTTTCGATTTCTTCCAAGGCTTTCTGGACTTCTTTTTCTATCTCCTCTATGGGCTTCGGCGGCGGCGTGGTGGCTAGGGCGTATCCTGCCCAGGCCAGTATGCCCAAGACGGCGGCCACCGCCACAAACGCCGTCAGCTGAAGAATAAAGGTCTGCCGCGGCGAAAAACACAAGCCAGCCATATAGCAAGATCCCAACAACACCGAGAGCCATAAGGTGATTATTTGAATTGCCAGATATTTTCCGGAGTTGGCCGGTGGTGGGTCTCCGCTGGTGGCGCGGCAGATGTTTGGCGGAGGTCTCTATGTGGTGGAGGTGGGTTTAGAAGTTCTGTGCGTTACTTCAAAACATAAGGAGGAGTCTCCGGAAGTTGTATGAGGCACAAGTGAGTATAGGGTCAATGTGTCGAGCGTGTCTAGGTTTCCGTTATTCAGACTGATAATGAATTAGGTGGGTGTCGACTACTGCGATCTCTCAGAGAGCACCTGAGCTACATTACAACTGAGATGTCTGTTGTCACATTGATTTTAATAACATGGCTACAAGTCTGTGGAGGCGTAGAAGTAGGGCCTTGTCGGCAATATGCAGGATGTCTTAGTAGCAGAATGTCGTGAAGTCGACTGGTGGAGGTCAGCTACATGCTTTTACAACGTCTGTGGCACTAGCAAGAGGAAAATAGACGTTAAATTGTGACAGAAGTTCTGGTCTCTTTGGCAGAGGTCAGGTGTGAGTGCGCAGGGCATTAGCCAGAAGCCAGCTACATTTCACCATTGATGTGATATGATGAAAGACTTATGTCTGAGTTTTTAGATTAGGAAGTGAGGGTTTAGGGTTCAGTTTATGGAGGAGTTTGAAAGGGCTGTTTTCTGTTCTGTGGGTGATGTTCTGTGTGGAACAAGAAATGTTTAAATAGTAGATTAGTTTTCTATAGTTCATGAATGGGGGTATAGCAGTGCTGGTTGGGTTGTTGTTGGTTGCGCTGGTTCTCGGTCAGAGCGTTTACCAGGTGGGTATTAGGCAGCCGGAGTCTCCTCCGTCGCCGCCTGTGGCGTCTGTGTTCGTGGGTAATTTGTCGGCTGGTGGGGAAAGATTTAGTGTGGTTACGGTGGTGTTTAAGAAGGGGGTTCCGGATTCTGTAGTTCAGCAGATATATAGTGAGATGCGGCAGTTATATAGCGGCGAGCAGCTTGTTGCGGCGGCTGGGGGGCGTCAGGTCCGGGTGATGGAGGTCAAGGTGTCTGGGCTGGTGCGCGACGCGCAGGGTAGGTATATGTTTAGGGTGGCGGATACCCCCGACGCCGTTAAGAAGGCGTTGAGCAAGTACTCGGACTACGTCGAGGCGGTGCTGGCGAAGCCTGTTCCGAAGCCTTTTGACATGTTGCCGGAGGGCGTGGGCGGCAGAGGCATTATTGCGCCTTCTAACGCCATTATTAGGGATCTGATTGGCGTTTCGCAGGTTGAGCGTGTGTACGGCGTAAATGGGAGCGGCATTAACATAGCCGTGGTTGACACGGGCGTCGACTACGGCCATCCTGATTTGACGACGGCTTTGAGGTACTGGTCCGGCACGTACAAGGGCGACAGCATTAGGGAGCCCTTGGTGTTTGACGCCGATGAGGCGCAAGTCTTGTTGCTCCAGCCGGTGAGCGCGGTGAATTCGACGCATATATACGTCGGTGGAAGATACTATGAGACGCTTGTGCCTTGGAGTGTCTACATTTACCCGCCTTGCGACTACTACAAACTCCCGTCCATTTGGTTTGTTCAGGGAGCTGAATTTAGATTTGGAGTTACCTATATGCAGAGTGCATATTCTCCTACTGTTGTTGTTGGTGTTTTATTAGTAAAACCACCTGGTTGGAACTACTTCGGACGTGCCATAGTTGACGCGAATGGGAACTGTCGCTTCGATGATGAAATACTTCCGCCTATCGACCCATACGCAAGAGGTAGTATTTTGAGATATGAAGATAATAGGATTATCGCTCCTGACTATAACAGGAATGGGTTCCCGGATGTGTCGCTGGGCGTTGCTGGTGGGTTCTTTTACGACTTCTTCTGGCGCTTCAGCTACCCTGCTGAGATTCATCCTGGGTGGGATAGGCAGGGGAGGTGGCTGAGTATATACTACGACTTCGATAGCCACGGCACGGAGTGTGCGTCGGCGGCCGCTGGCAGGGGCGTTGTGGGGTATAACGTCACCGGGCTTGGTGTGGTTAGGCTGAGGGGGATGGCGCCGGGTGCTGGCGTGTTGGGGGTGAAGGCTCTGTGGGCGGGGAATGTGGAGGTTGGCATGTTGTGGGCGGCTGGTTTCGACGTGGATCCGGCGACGGGTCAGTTCTACTACACGGGGTCTAGGAGGGCCGACGTTATCAGCAACAGCTGGGGGATCTCCTACTTCGCTTACGACGTGGGCGCGTTCGGCGCTGATTTTGAGTCTGCCTTTGTGGCTGGTTTGTCGCTTCCTGGCTTCCTCGACCCGAGGTATCCCGGCGTGTTGATTATACAGGCGGGCGGCAACGGCGGACCTGGCTACGGCACCATCACGAGTCCCGACGCGGCGCCGGGCGTGGTGACCGTGGGCGCCTCGACGTCGACGCACTTCGCATATGTGTTTACTAGGATGAACATGACTGTATACGCCTCGGGCGGCGGCTGGACTAGCGATGAGGTCATCAGCTGGTCTCTTAGGGGGCCGACTCCGCTTGGCTACATAAAGCCCGACGTGGTTAATGTCGGTGCCTTCGGCTTCACTGCGGCGCCTGTTGCGTTGAATTACACGTTGTTTGGCGGGACTAGCTACGCGACGCCGTTGACGGCCGGCGTTGCGGCTTTGGTGCTTCAGGTGCTGGGGAGAGCCGCCGATCCGGCTCTGGTGAAGACGGTTCTGCAGTCTTCCGCGGCGCCGCTAAGGTACGACGTGGCTTCGCAGGGCTTTGGGCGTGTGGATGCCTTTAGGGCTGTGTCTCTTGCGCGTCTGTGGGCTGGGCGGACGGCGGCGCGGTATGAGCTGGTTGTGCAGAGCAACTCGCTGTGGGGCGCGTATTCCTCGAAGTACGGCTCCCTGTGGCAGTGGCAGTGGTGTGACAACATAAGGGCTTATATGTTGCGGTGGGCAGGCACGGATCTCCAGCCTCAGTCATGCTCCCTGCCTGCTGGCGTCTCTTCGCGTGTCGACGGCGTGTTGTTCTTCGGCGATGTGCCGCAGGGCGGGAGCAAGTCTATTACGTTTACCGTCAGGAACCCCACCAACAAGACGGTGTCTGTGTCGGCGTCTACGCGGCAGTTTGTGGTGACTAGAACGCTGACGCTTACGCGGAGTCTGTCGCTTGAGCCGGGCGCTCCCTACAACAGGACCTACTGGGTGTTCACTTCGTCGAACTTGACCACGACGTATAGGTTTATGGATGTGGTGGCCACTATTCCGTATAGCCGGTTTGATGCGGATAATGACTACTTCATGGACGTTAGGGTGCGTGTATGGATCCACATATGGAAGGCTGATGCCAACGGCAACGGGAGGCCTGACCCCGACGAAATGATGCTTGTGAACTACGGCTACAACTGGGCTAACTGGAACCTTGCCACCATGGCTACTCCCACGATTAAGCTTGGTAGCTACAGGGGCATTGTGGTGAGTGTGGATCTTGTGCGTGGTCCAGACGCGCCGCCTTATGTGCCGCCTGTGCCTGTGACGGTAGCTGTGACTTATGTAGATACTACCGGCGATCCGTGGGTTTCGGTGTCGCCATCATCTGCAACTATACCGCCTGGCGGTAGCGCCACGTTTACGCTTACTGTGAGGCCGCCCGCCAACGCAGTCCCCACCACCTACATCGGCGAGGTGGTGGTTACGAACAACGTAACTGGGTTCATCATGCAGGTGCCGTATTCCTTCAACGTCTACGCCACCGTTGGCCCCTCGTTTGTTAACTTGACTGCTGGCGCCAACGGGAGGTGGCCTGACGCGCGGTTGATTAGGGGCGCCATAGACTGGGCGTGGAGGTTTGAGTCCGGGGACTGGAGGCTGTTCCACATTGCGCCGGGGGCTTCCAACGGCCTTGCGTTTGAGGTGCAGGCCGGTTGGAGGCTTCCCGACACGTCGTTGGTGGGGTTCGCCGTCGGGCCTGATGGGCAGTTTGCCGGTGCGTACTTCGGCCAGGGCGCTTCGTGGTTTAAGTACTGGGGAGGTGGCGTGTTTATGTGGGTCAACACCGGCGCTGGCTCTATAGACAACGCGAGGCGGGTGGTGTGGTTCCCGTCGGTTGACTACCGTGATTGGCTGTATCCACATGCGAAGCCGGAAGGCGGCGTCTTTACGTTGGTGGTGAGGACGGTGTTGTTTGACGGCTCTGCGGGGGCGTCTGAACCTATTTCTGTGCAGGCGCGGTTGCTGACGGCGGCGCAGAAGCTTCCGGCGCAGGTGGTCTATAGCGGGACGAACTACGTGAGGTTTAGCCTGCCGTATATTGTGCGTTACTTGAGTGCAAATACGGATAGGCCGGAGACGCCTCTGCTGGACTTTGACCAGAGCTATACGCCGGGTTCGTACTACGTGTCGCCGTCTTGGGTCTCCGGTCCGTACCCGGCTGGGACGCAGTTTACGTTCTCGGTGTATGTGAGTAACTACGGCGCGCCTGGGCAGAAGTTTGACGTGTCTGCGTTGTTCTGGGCTGACTTGCCGTCATTGCCTGTGGTGTTTAGGAGTGGCAACAGCTATACAAGGTATACGTCGTGGTATCCGTTTGAGGACTGGACTAGAGTTGTGAGATAATTTTCAACAAAAACTTTTTAAATCACTTTTTTCGTCTTTTTATGGATAAGTTGTTTAGGTTGGGGGTGTTGCTGGTGGTTCTGTTAATGGTGACTGGGGTTAAGGCGAGTTTGTTGGATTCTGTAGCGGGTGGTTGGTCGTTTGGGTTTACGGGTTTTGTTCCTCCGCGTGGGTGTGAGTTGTATGTTGGTGGTCACAACCCTGGTGTTGTGTATCGCTATAATGGGAGTGGGTGGGAGCCGATTTCTCCGGTGTTGGGGTATGCGGTGATGGATTTGGTGGTGTATAATGGGCGTCTTTATGCGGCTGTGACAACCGGTTACGGTGGTTATAGTGGAGTGGGGAGGGTTTATATGTACAACGGCGGGAAGAGTTGGTCGTTGGTGGGGGATGGTTTGGATCGGGGGGTTTTATCATTGGCTGTTTATAATGGTGAATTATATGCGGGTACTGGGCGTGGCGCGTTTAGGGTGTATAAATACACGCCTGGGTCTTCAAACGTCGGGATTATGAGCTGGACGCGGGTTGTGGATTATCCATGGGATGGGGCTAGGGAGCTGTTTGTGTCGCGTGGTTTTCTTTTGATTGGCGATTCTTATTATGACCGCATTGGGCGGTGGGATGGCAGGAGGTTTTATGCCGACATGGATGCGGGCGGGTCTTGTATCTACGATTTTGCAGAGTTTGGGGAGTATGTTTACGCAGCTGCTTACGCTGGTGCGCTTTACCGGTCCCGGGATGGTATTCGGTGGGAGCGGGTTTTGGGTTACTACTGGTGGGGCGGGAATATGTGGTCTTTGGCGGTGTATAAGGGCAAGTTGTTTATGGGGTATGACAACGGTGAGTTGAGGGCGTGGAGCGGTACTGGGGATCCGCGCGGTGTGCTTGTCTTTAGGGCGCCCGATGCGATTTTGAGCATGGCTACCGACGGTGTTTATCTTTATTTTGGGACTGGTGGCGATGCTGTGGGGTATGGGGCTCGTTCATGGGGTATCGCTAATGTGTATGTCTACGACGGGAAGAACGTGTTTCTCATTTCTCGTTGGGACGAATTCGGAGCTGGTGTCCAAAAGATATTAGTAGTGTGTCCATTTCTCCGCGCCAGCAGGTAATTAAAGGTTTATTTTTTCAGCTTGTTGTTTAGACGTGACAATGGTAGGTGAACACAGACAATGCAGTGCGTCTCCAAAGCTAGGTAAATGCCTCGGCGCCGCGTTCCGGTGGTCTTCCTTGCGCATCCACGCACGGAAGCCGGCTACGCGGCCTAGGCCTGCTGGAGAGTCTCTGAAAGAACACCACTGCACTCCACCACACTGGGGGCGTTGAGGAGCTCCTCCACGTCCTTGCCTGGGGCTATCCTCTCGGGGACGTGTGCTAGGTAGATCTGTTAGGCATCTCGGGGCTAAGGAGGAGACTTTGAAGGTGTTTTGAGACGTGTCGACTTGTATCTCGACGCCTCGCCAGGCTTCGTGGGGTCTGTGAGGCCGACGTTCGGCGGGGGTTGGAGCTGGACGGCGCCCTGGGGTGCTTCGGCGTTTTCCCTCGGCTAGGGTGGACGCCCGGGGGGATCTCCCGGCGTCTTTTAGAGTTTTTTGAGGAGCTCGAGGGGTGAGGTGGAGGTTGCGGCTTTGGTAGTGTCGGACGACGGAGAGGTGCCGCCGCCGTGGAGTTTGTTGTGGGGTTTTTGGTGGGGTTTGTGGGGCCTTCGGCTGGTGTTGGCGGCGGCGTGCCTTTTACGCCTCTCGCCGTGGGGCTTCTCGGCGTGGATGTTAACTTGGCGAGGGCTGGGGGCTCCTCGTGGCGACGTCTTCTGTGGCTGGGTCTCTCCAGGCGGGGGGTTGCGAATCTTAGGCTTGTGGCTTATGCGGGGGCGGCTGTGTCGCTGGGCGCGTTTCTGGGGGCTCGCCTCGGCCTGTTTCTGGCGGGCGTTGAGGGGGGCTGTGGAGGTGGGGCTTCTCCTCTTGGTGGTTTTTGTCTTGTTGGGTGGGAAGGCGGAGTGGTCTCCGCGGCGTGTCGACGGGCTCGCTGTCCGGCTTGGGTTTGTGGGGGTGCAGGAGTCGTTGGGGTCTGTGGTGAGGTACGGCGCTGGGCGGACGGCGTGGGGCTGGCGGCTGTGTTTGGGGTTGGGCTTGTGAGCGGCGTCTTTGGGGTGGGGGCTGGTGGGCGCTGGTTCCGGTGTTTAACTTGGTGATGGGGCTTCCTCTTAAGGTGGTTTGTTCTGAGGCTACTATCGCGCTTGGGGACGCGGCGGCGGCGACGTACCTCTCGGCGGGGTTTAGGCTTTTTGGTTTCGACGCAGGTGGGGGCAGTGTTGGGCGCTTTTCTTGGGGCGCGGGTTGCGGCGTTTGGCGCGGGTCGTGCGGCTGGTGTTTTTGGGGGTTTTGCTTCTCGCCGCAGCTAATCTGCTGGCGCCGTGACTTGCGGGAGGCTTTACAGCGGCGTCTTGTTGACGGTGGCGGCGGCGTTGGGGTGTAGAGATTGGAGGCTGGCGCCGCCCGCCGCGGCGCTCCTCGCCTTGTTGCTCGCGGCTGTTTTCGGCGTCGGCGGCTAGGCGGCTTTTCTGTAGTTGGCGGAGCGCGCGGCGCGTTCGCCGGAGTTGCCGCGTAGGCCGGCGGCTTGGGGGCGCAGAGACCTGGCGCCGGGATGAGGCCCGCGTGCGGCGCCGCCTACGTGATGGATGATCTGCGCCGCCGTTTCTCGCCCGCGCCGCGGCTTGCCTGAGGCCGTCTGCATATATGTTACAAGTGGTGCCGCATAGCTCTCCGGCGCCGGGGTTCTGCCTTAGCTTTATTAAAAAAGGAGTGAACATTATACCGTGGATCTCGAGGCCCTGAAGAGGGCGCTGCGGGAGCTCGCGGAGAGGGAGCCCGCCTTCCTTAGGGACCTTGTGCTGGAGGCTCTGAGGTCTGACGGCCGCATTGCCGACGC
>Ga0326760_1000331_pt1 | contig 27001 bp, 24 predicted proteins | sample GCREP_S_FD_207668 | JGI IMG/M metagenome (GOLD analysis project Ga0326760, IMG submission 207668) | Hot spring sediment microbial communities from Geyser Creek Basin, Yellowstone National Park, WY, United States - GCR.EP_S | ecosystem: Environmental > Aquatic > Thermal springs > Near-boiling... | reverse complement strand
CCTTAGCTAACTCATAAGCTCTAACATCAACGTAAGGAGATATCATGACCAACCTAGGTTTAACACCACAAACCTTCTCATAAAACTTACCGATTCTTAAGAACTCGAGGACGTCACCCCTAGATATGCTTGACTTAACCTCAACTAATATATGAACCCCATCCTTAATCAGTAAGTCCACCTCAACCACTGAAGGCCTCCCATAAACCTCACCATCACTATCATAACGACTCCACCTACTAACCTCAGCAACACCTAATAACTTCTGAATAATCCCTCTCATACCCTCTCTGAATGCTTCTTCAGTGATTAAACCCCACCTAGCTCCTAAAGCATCAACCCTCCTACTAAGTGATTCGAAAGCTCTGTTGAAGTCCTCCCTCAACCTCTTCAACTCATTCTCAATAGCTTCAAACCTCTTATAAGCCTCCTCCCACCTCCTACTATTCTCCTCCCAACGCTTATTACTCTCTTCCCATCTTCTATTGTTTTCTTCCCATCTCCTATTATTTTCCTCCCAACGTTTTTCTTGTTCCTTAACGAATGTTAGGAAGTCCTGTCTAAGCCTCTCAATAGATTCCCAAACCTTCTTAAACTCTTCTTCATGTCTATCAAGTCTCTTATGAGTCTCTTCCCACCTCCTTTCCTGCTCCTTGATAAAGAGTAGGAAGTCTTCCCTAAGCTTCTTAAGCTCGAGTAAGATGCTGTCTAGTCCTAACAACCCAGCAATAGCTAATCTAAACTCCTCATCCTCCTTCAACAGTCTTAAGATATCCTCCTTAGTGGTACTCAGACTACCACCACTTCATTAATTCCAGTACTAATTAATTAGCATTAAGGATTTTAGGGGGTGTTAGTAATTGTTGTTGAGGTAGTATGTTTAGGAAGGTTGTTAGTGTTGACTACGTTATGGATTTAATCCCTAACAGTTCTACAGTAGTTATATCAGGTTTTAACCTAGCCTTAACTCCTGAGTACTTAATAATTAAACTCTACGAACATTATGAGAGGTTTGGTAGGCCTAAAGACCTACTAGTAATTAGTGATGCATTACCTGCAGTCCCTAATAGGGGTTTAGACGTCGTTGCTAAGAAACTTTATGAGTGTAGGGATAGTAGCTTCTTAAGAGGTGTTTTAATACCTTACCCAGGATTCTCACCATGGCTTCAGAAGTTAATTGCTGAGGAGTTAGTTGCTTACTATGCATGGCCTTTAGGAATAGTTAGTTGGTGGTTGAGGGAGGTTGCCTGCGGTAGGCCTGGAGTGATCACTAGGGTTGGTCTAGGTACCTTCTTAGACCCTAGGCTTAGGGGTGGGTGTATGAATGAGTTAGCTCGTAAGAGACGTGAATGTACTGTAGAGTTAGTAGTTATTGGAGGTAGTGAGTACCTACTATACAGGGCTCCGAAACCTGATGTAGGCTTCATAAGAGGTACTACAGCTGATGAAGTAGGTAACTTAAGTCTTGAGTGGGAGGTAGCCTTAGGTACTACTTTAAATATAGCTCAAGCAGTTAAGGCTAGGCCTAAGTCAGGTTTAGTAGTAGCTCAAGTACTCAGGATCGCTAAGCCATACAGTATTAGGGTTAGAGACGTACATGTCCCAGGACCCCTAATAGACTACGTAGTAGTAGCTCCTAAAGAGTACCACTGGCAGGTAAGTAGCTGTGAGTATGACCCAAGATTAAGTGGTGAGTTAATACCTCCTAAAGAATCTGTAAGACCTCTAGAACTAACTTATGAGAAGGTAATTGCTAGGAGGGTGTTGATAGAGTTTATAGGGTTGGTTAAGTCTTTAAAGAGGCCTATAATGGTTAACTTAGGTGTTGGGATACCTGCTATGATAGCTTCAGTAGCTACTGAGGAGGGGGTTCAAGAACTAATACACCCGACTATTGAGTCAGGTCCTTGGGGAGGTACTATGCTACTACATACTGATTTCGGAGCGTCTGTAGGGCCCTACGCAGTAATACCTTTACCAGACCAATTCACAAATTATGAGGGTGGTATCATAGACTGTGCTTCTTTAGGCTTCATGCAGGTTGATAAGGAAGGTAATGTAAACCCGTCATTCATACCTGGAGTTGTTACAGGTCCTGGAGGCTTCCCAGTAATTGCCTACGGAGCACCTAGGATATACTTTGCAGGTTCTTTCACAGCCGGTAGGAGGGTTATAAGAGTTGATGGTATGTCTAAGAGGTTGGTTATTGAGAAGGACGGTGATGTAGTTAAATTCGTTAATAAGCTGTATGAGGTAGTCTACAACGCTAGGTTAGGTTTGATGATGGGTCAGGAGGTTAAGTACGTAACTGAGAGGTGTGTGTTTAGGTTAGGTAGTGAGGGTTTAATTATTGAGGAGGTAGCCCCTGGAGTAGATATAGATAGGGACATAATAGCTAAGATGGAGTTCAAACCAGTAGTGAGTAGTGATGTTAAGGAGATGGATAGGAGGTTATTTAGTGAAGGTGTTATGGGTTTAATAAACGATGTTAAGGAATTACTTAAACCTTCCTCCTCCTACCCCTCCTACTAGTTAAGCCCTCCTCAACAGCTTTTGAAGCCCTCTCAATAACTTCCTTAGGTACCTTAATCACGAACACACCCTTACCCTCACTACACTCTAAACCACTACCTAATGCTAAACCCTTAATCAACTCAGCTATTAAGCTCTTACCATCACTTACAGGAGTTACTATAACTTTATCACTCTCAAATATTAGAATCCCTGATGAATTGCCTAAGAACTCTATGAATTCGTAGGCATTAACACCTAACTCCTTAAGAGTCATACCTAACCTAATACCGAACTCCCTAGCATTCCTTAAGGAATCACTACTTAATGAATTACTAACTAATTCTACAGGTACGTAGATGAAGTTGAATGAGTTTAGTAGGTACTCAACCCTCTTCTCAGCTAAAGCCCTAGGTGCGTAGTAACCCCTCTTCTCAAGCTCTATAGCCTCAGTAATTAACTTCCTAAGATATGATACTAAGTTCATACCCCTCCTTAAGGCTATACCCCTCAACTCAGAAACTATTGATGTGTCTAGACCTACAGTCTTCCTACTAACCACTTAAACCACCCTCAACAACAACACTTACTAAACCTTTAGAAAACTCAAAACTACTTAACTTAAGCTCCATAGACTTAGCTAACTCCTCAACAACGTACTTAGCTATTAAAGTAGCTCTAAGTGGTTGGTTAGGTGATGAAGCAACTACTTTAAACCTACCGCCTAAGTCAATAACATCTACATTCATATCAGGTAACCATAAGCTTAAGACCCTCTTAAACTCATAGATTGAAGGACCCCTCTTAACCTTAGCTAAAACACCATACCATGAAGCAATCCTCCTAACATCCTCAACTAAAGCTTTGAAGTCCTCCTCACTTATAGACTCAAGTAACTTATAGACGAAGTTACTAGGTAGTAGAACACCTGAAACCCTCCTAATATCCTCAACAGCATCAGCATTAGCTAACACGTCAAGGACATTACTCCTAAACTTCATAACCCTAATAACCTCACTTAAAACCCTCTCAATAAAATCTCTTAAAGGTACACCATCCCTCTCAGCAATCTTAACAGCTTCTAAAACTATATCCTCAGATATAGGTATGAACCTCTTACTACTAGACATAACACACCTAAAAATACTTACATCAGAGTATTTAAATCTACACTAAAATACTTTAGAATACTGAAGTACTTAAGTAATATAAGGTTGTAGTGGGGTTAAGTAAAAATACTGAGTTGGAATGAGGTTTAAACCTTCTTAGCCCTCATCAACAAGTCAACTATATCTAATACCTCAACATCAAGACCTTCATTCCTAACAGCAGTTTCTAAAGTCATCTTACAGCTCGGACAAGCACTAACTAATACCTTAACACCTTGAGGTATATCCTTAAGCCTTAGAGAAGCTATCTTAAGAGCTCTATCCATATGTACTACCTGATAAAGTCCTCCACCTCCGCAGCAGTTACTTTCTAGTTGGTTTCCTCTCATCTCAACTAGTTTTAGTCCTTGTATGTTCTTTATTATTTCTCTAGGTTCTTTAAATATCTTCATATGTCTACCTAGTTCACAAGGATCATGATATGTTATTGTTTCTTCTAGTTGTAGCTTAGGTAGTTTTCCTTCCTTCATCAACTCATACAACCACTCAACTATATGATAAACCTTAACGTTTGACGTAATACCTAACTCCCTAGCCTTATCCCTTAAAGACCTAGTACATGCTGGACATGTAGTGATGACAACACCAGCACCACAACCCTCTAAAGCCTTCAAAGCCCTACTCACTTGAACCTTATAACCATCAACATCACCAACCAAGTATAGAGGCCAACCACAACAAGGCTCAGAATCGAGGACTGCAACGTCAGAACCGCTTAACTCCTTAATGAGTTGGTAGGCGTTTGCTGATGTTTCAGGACTTCTGATTGATGATGTACATCCAGCCCAGTAAACAACCCTACCCTTAGTAGGTGGTTTCTCAGGTAGGTAATCAAGCCACATAGCCTTAATAGAAGGATCTACATTATATGGGTTATTATTACCGACTATACCATCTATTACTGATTTAATCTCCTCCGGTGTTAGTCCTGAGGATGTTAGGTATTCTCTACTAGCTATGTATAGGTCTGTAAGTTTTAACGAAGCTATACACTTAACCTCACAGAAACCACATAATGTACAGTAGATCCTACTACTTAATCCTTTACCAGGTCTTAACTCGTTAAATACTAGACCTCTAATCTGTAGTAACCTACCTCTAGGTCCGTATGTCTCTACATAATCACTAACCTTAAGTACTGGACATGCCGGTGTACAGAAGCCGCACTGCTTACAGTACTCTATGAATTTACTTGAGTCTTTCTTTAGGTTTTCTAACGTGTATGCCGTACAGACCACCTAATCAACTAGTTTTCCAGGGTTCATAATCCCTTTAGGATCGAATATCTTCTTGATCTGCCTCATGTACTCTAACACAGCTTCACTACGTCTAGCTCTTAACTCCTTAATCAGTAGGTCCTTCCTCTCAATACCTATACCATGCTCACCAGATATAGTACCTCCTAACTCTATAGAGTAACCCTCAATCTCAACTAATGCTGGTCTAGCCTTACTCCACCACTCATCCCTAGATTCAAGACCTACTAATGGGTGTAGGTTACCATCACCTGCATGCCCTATCAAACCTATAGTTATTCCGTACTTAGCTGATACCTCCCTAACCTTCTTAACAACTGCTGGTAGTGCTGATAGAGGTACTGAGAGGTCACCCATGAACGAGAATGGGAATGTAGCTGCGAATATCGGGTATGCCTGCTTACGTACAGTATATAGCTTAGCCATCTCGTCAGGGTCTGTAGTGAATTGAACTAGTACAGCACCTGAAGCTTTAAGTACTTCAGCAACTTCATTCAACATACTATTAAGTATTTCAGGTTTAGGTGAGTCTATATCAACTATAACCATATTCTTCTCTGGGAAGTTAAGTCCTTTTACCTTATTAGCGAGTTTAACAACTATATCATCCATGAACTCTATAATTAACGGTGTGAAACCCCTCCTCCTAATCTCGTAGACACCCTTAGCAGCATCCTCAACATTATCGAAGTAAGCAACTACCCTACCTACAGACTTAGGTGCTGGTACTATCTTAAACCAACCCCTAGTAATGACTCCTAAAGTACCTTCAGAACCTATGAATATATGCATTAAGTCATAACCAGTAGCTTGCTTATATACAGGACCTCCTAAAGTGATTACCTGACCTCCAGGTAGTACAACCTCAATACCTAACGTTACATGCCTCATAGTCCCATACCTAGCACCCCTCATACCACCACCATCCATAGCTAGAGCACCACCTATAGTAGCTGCTTCAGCACTTGCAGGGTCTACTGGGAACATAAAGCCGTACTTCCTACACTCTCTATCAACCTCATCTACGTAAGCACCTGCCTCAGCCTCAACAACACCGTTAGCAACATCAACTCTAATCTTCCTCATAGGCCTTAAATCAAGTACTATAGACCCTTTAACAGGTGTTGAAGCACCTATAACACTAGTCCCACTACCCCTAGGAACTACTGGGATTACGTAGTCGTTAGCTATCTTAAGGACCTTAACCACATCTTCAGTGGATTTAGCCTTAACTATAGCTAGTGGTTCCTCCCTAACAACAGCATATGCTGTGAAACTGTAAACATATAGTTCCTCAGGATCTGTAATAACGTTCTCAGAACCTACTGCCTCCTTAAGTTTAGATATAACCTCCTCAACCCCCATACAAGCCCCAATAGTAAGACTAAACTGTAATTTTTAAATGTTAATTAAATATAATCCATTAGTTGGAATTCTATAGTTAGTCATAATGATTAATATTGCTGGAGTTTTAAATTATTAACCAAAGCTCTTGATTAAACTAATTGATTAGGTTAATTTTACATTTTAAGTGTTAGATAAGACCTAATAACGTTACTGCCAGCACCACCATACCTACAAGTACTTGAAGTGATGTTAAGGTTAACGTAACTCTAACCTCTGTAGGTTTTATACCTAACTTCCCTAGAATGACTATTGCTAGATGTGTTAGACTGTATACCTTACTATATGGTTGTTTTAGAGTTCCGTCATCTTCAGGTATTCCGAAGTTCTCCTTATATATACCGTCCTTAATACCTCTAATGAATAGTATGAACTCTATAAAGTATAACGTATATAGTAGAACTCCGAACTTCTCCATATTCCCTAGGATAACTAATGATGCGTAGTAAGCACCTACAGCGTAAGTTAACGTATTTCCTGGGAATACCTTAGCAGGGTACCAGTTAAACCTTAGGAATGCTGCTAATGCTGAAGCCATAATTAACGAACACTCAAACACTAGGTCGATACCTTTAACGTATGAGAATATGGCTGTGAATAACATAAGTGTTAAACCCATACTAGCTTCTAACCCGTTATACCCGGCAATCATGTTGAAGGCGTTAGCAGCCCCTAAAACACCTACAGGTACTAAGACCAACGGGTATAGGATTCCGAAGTCAACAACACCTACTAAAGGTATTGAAACCGTAGATACTCCAGCCTTAATAACTATCAACGGTATTGATATAGGTGCTATGAATAATACCCTAACCCATATAGGTAACCCCTTCTTCCAACCAAGTATGTCATCCATAAAACCTAGTAGTGATGTTAGTAGGAGTAGTGATGTTAATGCGAAGAATTCATCATTATATACAACCTCATTACTTAAGTACCTATGTAGGGTTGCTAACAAGTAGATCCCGAATGTACAGCTAATAACAACCCATAAACCACCACCCTCAGCAACCCTAACATCACCTAACTTATTCATATCCTTACCAGTAAAACCCCTACTAAAAGCTATTCTAACCCATACAGGGATTATAGTTAATGTTAATGACGTAGTTACTAACACTGATGTTAGTAGGTATGATATGTTAGTCAATACCACCACCAAGTACTGACACCTACTTCATCCATCATCAACTTAAGTATGTTGGTTAGGGATTAAAAACTAATTAATTAAGTATTAAGACGTTATTACTTAACCTAACTAACTCGGTGAATTGTGATGCGATGTATATCACGTATGGTGAGTTACCGTACTTGTAGACTACCTTAATACCTGATGTAGTAGGTGTTGTAGTTACTTGAGTATCTGCTAACGGTACATACACCCCGAATCTTAAGTAGTAAGAACCTGAGGGGTATAGGACATCACCACGTATGTATAGCTTAGTCACAGATCCGTTAGGATATGATGTAAAGTATATCCTCCAGTAGTAGTAACAACTCCATGAACTCCAACAGTAGTAGTAATCCCTACTACTGTTCTGGTTTAAGTTTAACGTTGTATACCCCTGAACTAACGAGTTTATATAGTATGTGAAGTTATACTGACCACTACTAGGTAATCCATTAACTACTAGTAAATCACCTGAGTACCAAGTCTCACTACCTGCTTCGAAGTACTCATGATCTCTTAACACAGCCCTACCTAACTCTAAGGTTATTGAGTCATTAACTACGTAGTTTGAGTAACCTAGATGTTGATTCCTTAAGTATTCTAGGACTGGGTTATAGCTGTTCTGTGTTAGGTTTATACTTAACCTTACCTGAGGTATTAGTGTGTATGGGGCTGACTTATACCTAATCACGTAAGTACCGCTTTCAGAAGGTATGAAGACTACTGGGTAGTCTATAACTGATGTGTAGAGGTTTGTAGGTCTGTACAGCTGTACTTTACTACCTGATGGTGCTATAACCTCAGGTACTACGTTATTAGATGCTGGTATGAAGACATACTTACCTACCTCATCACTACCTAAGCTGAACTTCACGTCGTAATCATGTATGAACGTAGTTACCTTAATACTCACACCACTAGTCGATGCATACCTAAAACCTACTAAGACTAAAGCCCTACTAAGACCTAAGGAATTAAGTACTGACTTAAAGTCTAAACTTAATGAAGTATCTAAAGTACTACCTGAGGATAAAGTCCCACCCTGAACACTACCCTCCCATACGTAGTACGGCTTAGTAATTGAGTACCTAATAACTGATTCTAGAGTTGGGTTTACCTGGTAAGGTATTATGAGTGTACCTCTGATGAAGTCCTCAGGACTTACTACATAAGCTACAGGTCTTAAATACATCGTTACCCAACCACCTAAGTTCTTAACCATGAACGTTAACGTTAACGTACTCCTATTAACTGAAACTACTACAGGGTATAACCACCAACCAACTACACCAGCCATTATAGTCTCATAACTTATGTACCAACCAGATGTTGAGCCTGAGACTAATTCATACCATTTAGTATATACGTTATGTTCTGAGTTTATAGTGTAGTAACCCATACCTAAGTAACTTACTGTTGTTGAGCCGTTACCGAACACCATACCGACCTTATTAGGATTACTTCGAGGGTCTGCGTATAAGTACCAACTACCCTTACTCACAGTATGTGTATCTGTGGTGATTAACGTATAACCTACTGGTAAGTAGTTGGATTCAGGGTCTGAGGGTAGTCCAGGTATTGGGTTGTTCATGAATGAGTTTAAATCCTTCAGTATACCTACGTAGAGTATAGGTCTTAAATACGTAGTGTTTAGGAGGTCTAGGGAATCCCTAAAAACGTTATTACTTGTTGAGTTACTTAATGAGTTTTTATCAACTATGAAGTACTTACCATTATCTAATAATATTATTAAGTACCCACTACTTAATGAGTTAATCATCAACTCCTTATTAAGTATTAACTCACGTGTGGTGTTAATGGTTAAGTTACTCATTAATCTATTAATACCTGAGTCACTTACGTTTAAGACTGATAACACCTTAATCGGTGGGTTATTACTCCTTATGTAGAGTCCCTCATCACTGAATTCTAGGTATGCATCCCTAACAGAATTACTTAACCTACTCACTAATTCGTAGTTGACCTTACTCACCTGTGTAGGTACTTTACGTAGTTCTAATGATATGTAGGTTAGTGTTGATGTAAGTGTTAACAGTATTATTATAGCTGCTGTTAGACTAGATAGTGAACCCCTCATCAATTCACCTCAACACTACGTTATTAGGTCTTAAGATGTAGTCATCAAACACTACTGATAACTCATTAACTGACCCAACACCTAAATCTACAGTAATTACTTCCTCAGGCCCTATAGAGAGTTCGTAGAGTTTTATACTACCGTTCATAATTAAGAACTTCCTACTGCTTAAGTCATGATTAGCTATGATTAAGTAGTTCCTACCTCTATAAGTTATTAGTAATACAGTCGGTACCTCCTTAACATCATCGATACTTACTTCGAATGAGTTCTTCATATCTGTGTATAGTGTTAGTAGGGCTCCTGAGAAACTGATAACTACTAACGTAAGCATTATATCTACGTATAAATCACTAATACCTCTAACTAAACCCACTAAACCCCTTAAGTAGTTAAGTACTTATAAAAAGTTATGTTTTAAGCTTACGTGATAGGTTTATTATTAAGTCGAAATACTTTAACGCCTCCCTAACGTAGTTCTCATCGACAACTCCGTGAGGTGTTGGGGTTTCTAAAACCCTCTTAGGTATCCTAACATTTAATACGTTAAAACCTTCTGAATACTTAATTAATTGCTTCTCAACCCATATATCCCTACCTAACTTCTTAAGTTCTTCAGTACTTAATGACTTACCTAGAGGTTTAAGACATTTCTCAACGATTTCAGGCTTATATATACCTCTAGCGAAGAGGCAGATAACTAAACTTGTTAGCACCTGCCTCCAAGACTCCTCCTCAACAATCCTCTCAACAGCTTCCTGAGGCGTAGGTAGTGGTTTCTTACTAGCTAGTAATTCCTGATCTATTGAGTAAGCACCTGAGTCTAAATGACTATGTCTAGAACCTACTATCAACGATATTATGTATAGAGGGCCTGTATGGTAACCAGCAGGTTCAACCTTATTGAAGGCTAATGCGTAGTCTAAACCACCGTATTTCTTAGCTACTTCCTCAACACCTAATGCTAAGGTCTTATAGAAATCATTAGGTTGTAAGACTATATTCCTAACGACTTTAATGTATGACTCATAATCACCCCAACCCAACTTAGTAAGTAATTCCTTCTCACTTATTAATCCATTAATATATGCTTCAGTAGCCCAAGCAAGTACAACACCTGTCGATATAACGTCTAAACCCTCCTCCTCAACAACATCTAATAACTTAAGGAAACCCTCCCTACTACCAATACCTAAATTAGTTGCTAATGCATATAGTGGTTCGTGGTCATACGATAAGAACTTAACCTTATAGAAGTAAGGTTCTTCAGGATAGGGTTCTCTAAGAGCTGCTATATGTACACATGCTGTTGGGCAACCAGCACATGCTACCCTCCTAGCTAGTATAGTCTCAGCTAACTTCTCACCACTTACTTCCCCAGCTAATTCAAACACACCTGAGCTGAAGTTCCTAGTAGGTAATGCCTTAATACTATTTAGAGCTAATATATTAGCTGCAGTTCCTAGATCATGGTATTTCTTCATAGCTGGTGACTTAACAGCTAATTGATATATCTCATCATATACAGCCCTATAGGTAGGTATATCAGGTACTTTAAACCCTTTACGACCTACTACAACGATAGCTTTTAACTTCTTAGAACCCATAACAGCTCCTAAGCCTAACCTACCGAAGTGTCTGTAAGTCTCAGTAACTACTGATGCATACCTAACTAACCTCTCACCAGCCCTACCGATCCTCATGATAGCCCTATATCCAGGACCTGAAGTTACCTCCCTTAAAATCCTACCTACAGTCTCAGTACTCCTCATACCCCATAAAGTAGCTCCATCTCTAAACCTAACCTTATCATCTTCAATAACTACGTATATAGGTCTATCACTAACACCTCTAATAACTATAGCTCCATAACCTGCAAACCTAATAGCTAGTGCTGACCTACCACCAGCATGACTCTCAGCGAAGTACCCATTTAAAGGTGATTTAAACACTGCTATTGTTTTAGATGCTAGTGGGTAGAGACCTGTTAAAGGCCCTACAGCGAATATGATGACATTTTCAGGACCTAAAGGATCTGCATTCCTCGGTACTTCCTCCTTATATAGTTGAGTAGCTACTCCAATACCACCTAACCACTTACTGAATAATTCCTCCCTAGACTCAACCCAGTATGTCTTCCTAGTAAGGTCTATGTAGAGTACGTTAGAGAGTGATTTAAACCAATCCATTAAGACACCTCCTCAAGAGCTAATACATTATGTGGGCAGTAATTAACACAGAACCCACAGTGGACACATATTACAGGCTTACCTACTTCATAATCCCACATAACAGCACCTATATCACAAGCATCCCTACATAACCCACAACCAATACACTTACTCATATCCAGTATAACCCCACCACCATCCCTAACCCTAAGAGCATTTGTCGGACATACCCTAGCGCATGGGGGGTCTTTACAAGCCCTACAAACAACTATTGTAAAACCCCTCTCAAAACCACCAGCACTCCTAACCCAAATAGCAGACTTACTATAACCTACAATACCAAACCTCCTACTACATGCTAACATACATAGTTGACAACCAACACATTTATTGACGTCAACGACTACTAAACGCCTCACTAAAACACCTAATAATACTTCCATCAATACCTATTAAATCTATTGTAGATACGGTGAGGAAGAATTAGATTTGAAATTATTTAAAAATATCAAAAAATTAATTTAAAATTTTAGAATATTTTGATACCTAATAACCTACCTAGTATGAACACCGTTACGAACCAGAACCAGCAGAGTATTGCGTATGCGTATAGGAATGGCCAGTAGTACCATCTAAGTCTTAACTCCTTAGGTAACTTCCTCTCAAGCCAGTGTAGTAGTATTACTCCATAACCTCCGAAGTTAGCTATATTAGCTGATAGTAATAGGATTATGAGTGGTGGTGCTTGCCATATAGCCCACATAGCAAATGCTATGTAACAAGCCATGAATGGGTAGTAAATCCTTCTGATATCACCTTTAGCCCACTTCCTAACACCTTCAGAAGTACTCCATAGTAAGTCAGTCATATTCCTAGTTAATGCATCCATAATATTTAACTGAGTACCCCAAAGCACTATAAGACCTATAAATGATATGAAGTAGTAGCCTATCGGACCCCACATAGCACCGAACTGACCAGCTACATGAGCTGCAATACCCCACTCAGGTAGTCTCGTACCTCTAGGTATGAATGAAGCTACAAGTATTGATGGAAATGCCATACCTACAATTCCGAATGGGAAGAATATTAACCACTGATCCCAAACTAATATCTTCTCCCAACGTCTGAAGGTAGCTATGTTCTCAGGAGTGAATTTAAATACCTTACCTACAGGTGATGTTGCGATTTTCTTACCACCTATTATTGCAGGTATATAACCAACTAATGAACTTACACCGTAGCCCTTATCCCTATACCAATTACTCATTAAGTAGTTGATAGCTGATAACCAACCAGTGTAACCCCACCAACCACCTAGCAGGAATACATCAGCACCTGGAGGTATATACCCTACCTTAAGTGATCCTACTAACGCTCCTGACCAGAGCTCAGGCTTGCCGTATATTAAAGCTAGTATAAATACTGAGAAGGTAACGAATAGTACTTTAAACCTGAAGATGTATTCTATAGTATTATATATTTTACCACCGAACATGACCACGAAGAACGAGAATAGGAATAGCCCTATTCCGCAGTAACGTACGAACATGGCATCAGCAGCTGCCTGTGCTGGTGGTACACCAACACCAGGTACTCTACCAAGTATTATAGAACCTAATGCCGTACCAGCACCTAATGCCCAACCAGGCCATGCTAATGCCATGAATAACACTGCTACATTCCAAGCTATCCAGAACTTCCTCGGATATACCCTAGCGAAGTATACTAGTGCTGGCTCACCAGTCAACATAGTGAATCTACAGAACGCTATATTATAGATGGTCTGGAACATACAGCCAACCCATATAAACCAGAATAGGTCTGTACCGTAGGTAACAGTTACTGTAGGTCCCATCAACCACTCTCCAGAACCTAAAGCACCACCTAAAGCTGTGAATGAAGGACCAAACACAGTAGCAAATAACTTCCAACCAGTCAACTTAGGAACCTTAAACACTTCCTCAGGCGTAGGTAACCTATCAACAACCTCTAAAGCAGGACCCTCACCAAGTTTAAAGAACTCCTTACTACTCACAATAACACCTTAAGATATAATGGTTAGGGATTTATAAATTTTATAGTTATAAATTAATCATGTATCAATTATAATTATTAATAATGAAATTATTTGAATTTTAAGTTAGTTCAGAACATCTTATAATTTAATTTACGTTATTAATTAATATGTTTTAGGGGTTATCTCTTTTAAAGTACCTTCAAACATAGTTAGTGACCTATCTACGAATTCAAGTATTCTAGGGTCGTGAGTAACTATCACTATTGTTGTGTTGAAATCCTTCTTAATATCCTTGAATAACTCCATGACCTTAATAGCATTATTCCAGTCTAGGTTTGCTGTAGGTTCGTCAGCTAGTAGTACTGATGGTGTAGTAACTAATGCCCTAGCTATAGCGACTCTCTGTCTCTCACCACCACTTAAACGTGTAGGTCTTAACCACTCCTTACCGTTAAGTCCTATATACTTGATAACCTCACTTACCCTCCTCAACCTACTTAACTTATCAACTCCTGCGATAAGTAGTGGGAGTTCTACATTCTCAAAAACAGTTAATGAGTCTATCAACCCGTAGTCTTGAGGTATATAACTAACTATTGAGTTCCTAATCATTGACAGACCTACTTCATCAAGTAGGTTCAGATTGTATCCACAGACTATAACCTCACCCCTATCAGGTCTTTCAAGACCTGCTATAATCTTTAATAATGTAGTCTTCCCAGAACCGCTAGGGCCGTGAATACCTATAACCTCCCCACGCATGAATACAGCATTAACATTCTTTAAAACATTAACTATCTCGACACCGAACTTATAACTCTTCCAGACATCCCTAAGGAGTACAGCTACCTCATGCATCACTAATCATACCCCTACGATCAGGAATACTTCCTAACCTTAATATAACTCATGTAGAGTAATGATGTAGTTACTGAGATATTCATTAGCAATGATGTAAGCACTCCAAACACGTCAATACAGATTGTAATCGGTATTAAACTTATGAGTGTAACTACCGATGATGTCGTTATAATGTAAGTCATAAGCGTTGAGGGGGTTGCACCACAGATTCTGAATGCGTAGAATAGTGATTTATGAGTATCTATATCAGCTAATACAGCTACTAAAGCATTTAAAACACTAATCACTACTAATAAGTAGGTTATCCTCGGATTCTTCACGAATATCGGGTAGTATAGGAGTAGGGATGAGGTAGTAATGATTATGTAGATCCCCTTACCCCTACTAAGTATCTTAATAGCTGTTAAAGCTGCACCTGACTTAAAGTCCATACCTTAATACCTCCGAGGAGTTTAGAATTAAGTAGTCTTAAGATACTCTCAAGCTGTTTCTCAGATAATTCCTCAATACTCCACATAGATATATTAAATGATAACTCTAGATTATCTCCACCATGCCTAGTTACGAATAAATCTAGATCTAACCCAATACCCCAAACACCTTTAAACCTACATGAAGCATGTAAGAAACCACCTCCATCACATTTAACATCTAAATCCCTTAATTCGAAGAACTCATCACTTCTTAGTAAGTTAGAGATGTATTCTAGGGTATGACATACATCAACACCTCTAACAATTAAGTTAAACTTAGTTGAGGTAGGTACTGATACAGCTTCAGTAGTACTTAAGTTAAATACCTTCTTATTGATGAAGATTATAATGGTTATATACGATGTTATGAATGTTATAGCAGAGTTAATAGTTGAGTAAATACCGAGTAAATGATTTATAATCACAAGCATTATAACCCCCAACACCAAGAACACTACAGCTACGAACATAGTCAATAATGTCGTGAAAGACCATGAATGAAAACCTAAAATACTTAACCTATCATATACTGACCTAACCTTAGGTTGTAAAGCTATAAAAGTTACTGATAATACTATCGATGATATTAAAGCTGAGATAAGAGATGAGAGTAAGGATTCCTTAGTAGGTAATCCATAACTACTTAAGACCTCTAAAACATTATCCTTTAACACCATAATAGTAGGCCTATAACCCTCTAACAAACCTCTAAAAACCTCCACATCATAACTACCTAACCCATCCTTCAACCCTATAACAACATCTGTAACTGAGTACTTATCTAAGTGGAGTAGCTTAATAACATTTGATGTCGTAGTTATTAAGACCTTATCTGCAGGGACGGTAATCGGTTTAGTACCTAAGTATGCTTGAACTGGTAGTAACGGTATCTCATAGAAGATCCTTGAATCCTCCACAACCTTAAGATTTACTGATGTGATCATGTAGGAGTTATTACCTACACGTAAGGTAGTGTTTACGTACTTACCACCACCGATAACTAACACATCATCACTTACTACTACACCATCTAAGGTATAGTTTACTGGGACACCTACTAACGCGTAAATACTTACTACCTCATCATTAACCAACAACTCAAGCTTACTGCTTAGGATATACCTTATATAGAACTTCACATCCCTAAACTCAGAAATATTCAGTAGTTGACTAAATTCATCTAGAGGTGTTAAGTCCTTAAAACCTATATAGATAGCGTAAGTACCTGTACGTCCTACATCCATAGACATTACTGATAAACTTGATTGCGCTGATATAGCTGATAATAGTAAGGACGTAGATAGTATCAGTAATGATGTCAGAAGTATTGGTGATTTCATGAAATCACTAAGTATTTTATAAATTACTATTATATTAGATGTTATATCCTTATGGAATTCTACGACTTCCTCCTTAACTTCATGTAGGGGGGACTTCAGAATCTTAATGAGTCCAGTGATAGTTATGATGAAGACAGCAACGTATATTAACATCATCACTACTTCCAACAAAGCTCACACCACTGAAAATATCGATAGTAGTGTATATACAGCTATCCCAACACCACAACCAGCTAATGCTAAGGCAGTATTAGTCAGTACGAACTCATACACCTCACTACCTAGTCTTAAGACTACATACTTAATTATTGAAGCAATTATGAATATCAAACCTATGTCAGGTGTTAATGTAATACCTAACATTATAGAGAATAAAGATATAGCAGACTTAGTGAATTTGAAGGTTAGACCTAACACCACAGTAACTATAACACCTAGTAAAATAACTTCTAGGTTAAACGTACTTAAATCCCCAGTATATAGAGACTTCATCCAAGTAACTGTAGGTAACCAACGTATCAGGTTAAACTTAGCTGATTCAACACCGTAGATACTTAGTAGTAAGTGACCGTAGAGTAAGGTTATCGGTGCACTGATTAACATCGCAAGCATCAGTAAGTATGAGGTAACTTCAACATCTACACCTAATACCTTAGCAGTCTTAGACAACGTTGTTGATGTACCGGCAACGAATTGAGGCATAGGGACCCCAGTATATGGGTCTAGTAATATGTATGGTGTAGCACCTCTAAAACCAGATATAAATAACGTCAACGTTATAACAGGTAGTGTTGATTGTGACGTAGTTCCTGTCTCACCGACAGCCCTCACAGTCATTAAAGTTATTAAGATGTAGAGAGGTATTAAGAAAATCATAACTAATAAGGTTAAAGGACTTAAAACATCAGCAGATGTTAGTAGTAACGGGATTATAACCGTCGATAATATAGCGATAGCCACTAACAACCTCCTAAACTCGTACCTAGCCATACTTAAGTACTTAATAGTTGATATGTAGAGTTTACGTTCCTGAATGAGGTAGAATACCGTTGTAGTTACTATAGAACCTATGAGGAGTGAAGCTATTAGAGGTGATGAAGCTATAGCTAGTTCTTGAGAACCCATAGTGAGTAGGGGGTGAAGCAGTCCTAAATAAACTAGGTAGGGAGTTATTAAGGTGTAAGTAATTAAGTTACCTAAGCCAACACCTAAGGACGTGTTTAGAGGTATTAGGAGTGCTATTAAGAAGATCATAACATCTAAAGATACCGCGATTGAAACCCCAGGAAATATAGGCTGTATAATAGGTGTTATATCTATAGATGGTGGTGATAGTGTGAGAAATATAAACTCAAGTATAAACCCTACTAATATCGGTACTACGACGTTCCTAGACTTTAGTAGCCTAACCATAGATAACGTTAGAGTTAATGCTACACCTATAGGAAATGGTAGTCTCTCCCTCTCAATGAAGTGCCTATGAAATACATAAGCTATCAACACACCAGATATAGTTATAGATGTTGCGAATAAGAAGAATGCAACCGTACTAATATCTAAGGAACCCTTATAGTACGTCCATTCAGGTAATTTAATCAACCCAGGTTCAGAAACCTTAGAGAGTATAGTGTAGGTTACGTACATACCTGAGGTTATCGTAGTTGTTAATGAGAACCCTGTAGCTAAGACAGTAGCTAGGAAGTGTTCTACAGGTGATAACTTCTCCTTAAACAGTAGTAGGTATAGAGTATATATGAGTATAGCTGATGTTATAGGTGATAACTCAGCAGTTGTATAACCAGTCACTGCGTATCCGTAAGTATCTACGAAACCCATTAAAAGCCCTACTAGGAGTCCTAGGAATAACGCCTTCATAACACATCAACACCTGGTTGGTGTAGGTCTAAGACTCTAAATCCTTAATGAGTGTGAGGGCCTTACCCAATATATCCTTAATAATTAACTTAAGCTCTTCATCACCAACCCTCTCAACAACTTCATAAGCATAGGTAATTACATCAACCCTACGTTTAACACCGTCTACATTACCTTCACGGATAAGTACCGGTAGTTTAGAATAATGTACTAATGCTTCAATCACTAATGAATTAGCCCTACTGAAAGCTAACTTACACCCACTACCTAAGTCACAACATAAACTCCTTAAGTAAATTAACGGTGGATTCACACTGTTATCAATGTTTATTACCTCACATTCTATATATAGGTCTACATCACCTAAAATCCTAGGAGGTCTGACCAACTTAGATGGTGAATACTTAAGCATTTGAGGTGTGAATAAAGAGTAGTAATAGAGTTTAGAATCGTTAGTTATGTTTATAGTAGCCTCCTTAGTACTTACTAGGTTAGAGTACGTCTTACTACCTACATAAGGTCTTAACAATATCGAATCACCTCTCAATTCAATACCCATAGGTGCTGAGTTAACACTACCTGAACTATCTACTGTAGTAACTATTGCTTCATGATGGCCGTACCTCAAATACGTCCTCAACTCAACACATAACTCACACATTAACTACATCACCTAACTCCTAACAGTTAAAACTTAGTAGTGATTAAATAGGTATTAGTAAGAGGTGATTAATAGCTATGTTCTCATATGATTTAAGAGATAGTATTAAGTGGGTTTACATATACGACTTAATACGTTCTGACTTAGGTTTTAACTATCTTGATGATTATAATGCCTCAGTAATACTTAACATGTTAATTAGAGGGTTAAGTAATGTTGATTACGTAGAGAATCGCTTGTCAGAACTAATTAAAAACTCTAACGTATATGTAGTTGGTGCTGGGCCTACATGTCTAGAAGAGCTTAAGTCCTTAAACATAACTCCAGATGTTATAGTGGTTGCTGACGGTGCGTTAAGATGTTGTTTAGATGCTGGTTATATACCCCACGTAGTTGTAAGTGATTTAGATGGTTTAAGTGTAAGTGATTTAAGATATAACGAATTGATCTACGTTATTCACGCCCACGGCGATAACGTAGGTAGGTTATTAAGTTATGTTAAGTTAATTAGAGGTCCTATAATAGGTACTACTCAATGCATACCTAATGATGTGTTGAGGATTTACGGTGGTTTCACAGATGGTGATAGGGCTGTATACCTAGCATACTATTTTAGAGCTAAGACTATAAGACTAGTAGGTTTTAACTTAACTGACGGTGTTGTAGGTAGGTACTCAAAACCTTGGTTATCATCAGATGCTACAGCATCTATAAGTAAGTTAAGGAAGTTTAGATGGGCTAAACTACTTATTGACCTACTATCACAACATATACCTATCTACGGCAAGTACTGAGTAACGTATTAGTTATACATGAACTCTACACATACTTATTTAAGAATCTACTAGAGTTATCAGGAATTGAGGGTTTGTAATTAAACTTGAGAGGTGATTGGTGATGGTTAGTAAGGTCGTTAGAGTTAGGGCTGGTTATAGATTACATCTAGGCTTCTATAGATTTTATGATCACCCATACATCTACGGATCTATAGGTATTTCTGTAGAGGAACCCTACATAAACGTAGTAGTTAGTGAGAGTCCTGATTTGAAAGTTATATGTAGTACTAAGTTATGTGAGGATATAGTATCCAACGTTGTTAAACTTCTTAAGGTTAGGGATGTTGAAGTAGTGGTTAACGGCTTCTTAAGACATAATGTTGGTTTAGGTTCTAAGACTAGGATTACATTAGCTACCTACTTAGCACTTAAGACATATTTGAACTTAAGTTTTGATATGTCAGATATTACTAAGTTATTAGGTAGGAAGATCTCTGGTGTTGGTGTCTACTCATTCCTCTACGGTAATTTAGTAGTTGATAGTGGTTTAGATATTAATGATAAGGACTTAACACTCCCTAAGTTAGTAGGTGTTTATGAAGTACCTAGTAATTGGTACTTAATCATAGCTTTACCTGAGGGTGTTAAAGGCTTAAGCGAGTTTGAGGAGGGGCCGATATTAAGTAATGTTGGTGAGTTCCCTAAGCAGGAACTACTCTATAAGGAATATGTGAAACTCATAACAGCACTTACATTAAGGGACTTCAACACATTCACGCAATCATTAACGAACATACAGCAACTAACTGGGGAATACTTCAGTAAGTTTCAAGGAAGTATATTCACTCATGAAGTTAGTGAGGAGGTAGTAAATATTATGAAGAGTGAGGGTGTTAGAGGTATTGGCCAAAGTAGTTGGGGACCTACAACATACGGCTTCATCGATAATTACGTCAAGGCATTAAGTGTTAAATCAGCTATAACCACATACTTTGAGAAGAAAGGATTAAGTATAAGGTGTTGGGTTACTAACACTGCTAGGTTAGGTCACCAACTATTCATAAACCTGAAGACCTAGTACTTCAGTTTCAGTATTTGATTTCGGGTTATTCGGAAGTCCGTGATGAAGCTTCGGAATACTAACTTCATGATTAACTATACTCGTAAATAGGATTTAAGGTTTGTTCTTAAGATAGTTATTGTTAGGGTGGGATTAGATGAGGGTTGGTATAGTTCATGACTCGCCAGTACCGACATTAAGTTCTAGACAGTTAATGCTTGCGTTTATGAAGCGTGGAGTTGAGAGTGTATATCTTAGGATTTCAAGGCTTTCTATGGTGATTGATGAAGGTGGTGCTAAGGTAATTTACGGTAGTGAGGAGGGGGTAAGTACAGACTCACTAATTATAAGGAGTTTAGGATTTATAGCTACTCTAGAACAGATTTTCAGACGTGTTGATACCCTCAAACACTTAGAACTCTCAGGAACTCTAATCATTAACCCTATAGATTCTATGTTAAGGGCTCGTGATAAGTACGCATCAATAATAACTCTTAACGCTGTAGGTATTAAAGTACCTGCTACAGCCGTAGTTGAAGATGTCTTCACAGCTGTTGAGTTATGTAGGAGGTGGGGTGATGTCGTGATTAAACCTATGATGGGTAGTATGGGTTATGGATCTATCAAGACCTCAGACCCTGATATAGTATTCACCGTAGCTAAGACTTGGCTAACCCACGGCCAACCAATATATATGCAGAAGTACGTCCCTAAACCTGATAGGGATATAAGAGTTTTTGTGGTAGGTGATGAGGTTTTAGGTGCTTATTACAGGTACGCACCGAAAGGTTGTTGGAAGACTAACATAGCTCAAGGAGCTAAAGCTGTGAAGATAGAGAAGATTGATGATGAGTTAGTTGAGATGTCGTTAAAAGCTGTTAAGACATTAAAACTACATTACGCTGGGATAGATATCGGTGAGGGTGAAGACGGTTACGTAGTTTTTGAGGTTAATGCAGCACCTCAGTGGTCAGGCTTTATGTCCGCTACAGGTATAAACCCTGCTGAGAAGATTGCTGAATACGTAATAAAACTCCTTAAGGGTTAGGTCTGACCCCCTCACAAGCAAGGACTAACAATTAGGAACACATTACTGTTACGTGTTGGGGGTGTGAGACTCTTCAGATGTAAGTGATTAACTCTGTAGCTTCGTAAGGTGTACGTAAAGTCCTAATAACGTATAGGACTTTAACCTCTATTAAACCATCTATACTACCTAATCCATCGACAATCTTAGCTAACTCCCTATTATCTGATGCTATGACTTTAGCTAAGACTTGATACTCCCCTGAAACCTCATAAACCTCAAGTACTCCAGGTGAGTTAGCTATACGTTTTAAAGTTTCTTCATAGTTCTTCGGTGAGACCTTCAACATCATGAAAGCTATCACCGTAAGTCCTAACCTACTTAAATCTATATTCGCTGTAAACCCCCTTAAAATACCTAATCTACTCAACTTCCTAATCCTTAAGTATATCGTAGCTTCACTAAGTCCTAAATCCTCAGCAATCCTCTTATACGGAGTCCTACCATTCCTTAACAACATCTTCAGTATTAACTTATCAACATCGTCGATAACGTTAGACTGCTTAGACATTAACCCACCTAATTCGTTAGATGTTAAAACACCTACTAAATCTATTCTCAATAACTACAACTATACCTCCACTATGTTCGTAAGCATCTATAACTGATAAACCCTTCGAAATAGCTTCAGGTGGTACTATAGTTATGAGTTCCTCATTAGTTAAGAAGACTGTAACCCTCTCACCACATTTTAAAGTATTTGAGAGCTTACTCACTAACTTAATAACCTCAGCTCTGGTTGAGACTACATACTCCATCTAGTCTTAACCCTTTAATAGACTTTAAAATGCTGTATTTATTGTTATTTGGTGTGAAGACGTTTAAGGTTAAGTATGTAGTCAGGTCTGAGAGTCCTGAGAAAGTCTCACTAAGTATTAGTGAGTTAGCTAAGGTGTTAGTAGAGAGTTACGGTGGTGATTACGTTAAGGTAGGACTTAGTTTGATATGGTCTCATAACGACTTAATAATTAAGACTATGGTAAGGGATTTAAGAACTCCAACAATACCTAGTTTCTACGAGTTTGAAGTAGTTATTGAGGGGGTTAGAGGTGAGGAGTTAATTAAGCTTTCTAAAACTGTTGTAAGTGTTTTGAGGAAGTATGAGTTACTCATAACAATCTCTGAATAACCACTACATCTGGAGTAGTTTAAGGACTGTATAAGTTATTAACGTCGTAGATGCTGGAATTACAGATAACGCATCATATACGTTAAGCCCGCCCACTACCACCCTCCTAACATTATGTACTACGACTTTACCTAAATTCATAATATCAACCCCAACTAATACTGAGATATATGACGCTACATACGATAACAACCATAACTGGTGTGGGGAACCAAGAATCATAACTACTAACATAGTCGCTAATGAAACCATCAGTGAGACCATAACTACTGGAACTGCTAAACCAACACCTCTAACAACTACCGAAACTCTATTAATTAGTAGTGCTGATGTGATTACTAGTAATGACGTAGTAATTAATGTTGAAGCTCCTTGACTAGATACTATATACGTTAATATAGATGTTGAGAGTGTTAACGGTATTAGGAAACCACCTAAGTTAAACTCTAACGATATGTTATTCATAGTTTTAAACCGTACTAGCTGAACTAAATACTTACTACCTATTCTAACCATACTAGCCTTCCTAAACTCATCATCAAGTCTAACATTACCTATAGATACGTTAAACCTACTAAGGATGTTTGAGGTTAGAATAGTTAGTAATGCTAAGACCGTAGATACGTATACTTCTAACCCCATACTAACGAAGATTAATATGTAGGAAGTCAGTAGTAACGTGTTAACTGATACCACCATAACCAATGCCCTGAAGACCATCAACTCCCTGAGTAAACCACTATATAACCACATCATTTAAAACAGTATTGCTACGTAGTTTCATTAAACCTCATGATCTAATTTTATAGGTATTGGTCTTGGGTCTGGGAGTATCCTGATTAGTGCGTCACCCTTACTCAACATCAAAGTATAATCACGGATTTCATCGTAGGATAACTTCATAAACTTTGATAACTCTTTCCAGTAAGCAGTATCTGATGATGGTAGTACCACCAGTAAGCCTGAATTCTCTATATAATCTTTACATAACTCACCTAGGTCATGTAGACTTTGAGTAGCTAAGGCTAGTGAAACGCCGTAACCCCTACCTAACTTCAACAACTTAAGTATGAGTTCTTTCCTACCCATTAGGAATTGCCATGCCTCATCAACAACGACTTGAATTTTAGGTACATGACTCTCCTTAATTACATCCATGTAGAGGATCTGTATGGTGTTGAAGAGTACCGACATAGCTAAGTTTAAATAATCTATACCTAGTAACGCTATCTGAGATAGGTTTACTGGGGTTATAGGGTCAACACCTCTTAACACGTTGATTAACGGTACCCCACGATCTAGAGATTCTAATATGTTGAAGACCCTCATTAACCTATACTGTATGTAGTCATCATCAACCATACCTGTAAAGTCTTTAATAACTCCCCAAAAATTATTAGGGTTTATATCACTGAATTCTAACGCCTCATTAAGTACTTTATAAAGTGTTGCTACGATATCCTTCTCATCCTTCGTAAATATAGAATCACTTATAATCTCTGTTAGGTAACTCGCTCTGAATGTCTTAGGGATTAAATTAATTAATTGATTAATACCTAAACCTACATCAACTCCTAAGTTAATAACATCTACCTTCACCCCCCTCCTCAACAACCTATCCCTATACTCATTCTTAACATCAACTATGAATACCTTAGTTGAGTACGTCATGTGGGTCCTAACTAAAATCGTTATTAGTGTTTCAGTCTTACCGATACCTGAAGGACCTATAACCAGTATGTGAGGGTTTAAACACCTCTCAACATTCCAGAAGACATTTTCAGAAGTTACTATATTAACCCCTAAGTAAATCCCAGAACTCCTTAAATCAAACTTAGTACGTGAGCTTATTATGTATGGGTTGAAGACAACAGCAAGTGGTGATGCTATCCTAGACATTAACTTAAATCTAAGTAGCTTATTCAGTATCAACTCATAGAACTTACTGAGGTAACCTCGAAAAAATATTTGAAGTAATGCCCTACCTTCAACCCCCTTCAACTCACTAGTTATTATCCCTAAGGATTCTAACGTCTTCATAAGTAGTGATGCCCTAGAATTAACTAGTTTTAAAGCTTCCTCCTCCTTATCACTACATGCCTCAACTACATAGTAAGCTAGTACATCATATGGTTGTATACCGTACTTATATATCCTATCCCTAAATTTAGTAAGTCTGTCTAGATCTGTCTTAGCCTTAGTATTAGCTGGATTAACCTCGATATCCACTAATAAGTTCTGAATCTTCTTATTAACTTCTGAAAGTAGCTTCTCCTTATCAATAGGTTTGAATATAGTCCTTACCTCTATAGGGAAGCCTAAATTCAACGAGTTGAAATAAGTTCTTAAGTATTTAAGGACTTCCTGATCGCTTAAGTCGTTAATAGATGTTACTACATTAACCACTCTGATTACCTTCTTATAACATACCTCATCATCAGACCTCCTAAACATTATTAATCCGTTATCAAGTACCCTCACATCACCTAAATTCAAAGTATCTGATGAGTTCCTCATAAACTTTATAAACTTCACTAAGACCCCCACCTAGTAATTTAGGTTTAAGAAGAGTTCCGATAATAGCCCCTAACTCTAGGAACTTCCTAAATAGTACTTTATGATCTACTGTGAATATCCTCCTAATACCACTACCTAACACTACTACTATTAAGTCCTTAGTAATATCGTTAAAGTCTATAGTTAGTAAACCTTCCCTCCCCCTACAATAACTCACACTACTACCTAGTACAGCTAATACCATACCCTCAGTCGATAACTTATATGAGACTTTAATCTTAGGGGTTCTATCTATGTAAGGCTCTACAGATAACTCCCTCACTAACTCCTCAATATTAACGTTGAGTAATGACTCATTCATCAGGAATCCATCAACACACCTACTACTTGAGCTAATGCTAACATCATATACGGTACTAGGTCTTACATCCAGTACTACCGGGTCTGAATTCTTAACTACTTTATACTTCCTCCATGTAAAACCTTCATAACTGTAGTTGAACTCTATCACTGCAGGTAATAGACACTTATTAATGAATAATTCATTAACACCTCTAAATACGTTATTATCTGAACATGTAACTACTACGTTTATAGGTACTTCTAAACCATCATCATAAGACGGCGTAACTATTAACTTGGACAAACAATCACTTAATTCCCTTATCGTGAAGTTAATCTCCTTAACAGGTTCCCTTACTATGTACTTACTTAAATCAAACACTAACTTTGCTAAACCTTCATTACGGTTAAACCACTTAAACTCTATAAGTATTTGAAGGATTTTTTCAGAAGTCCTTAAGGTATTACTTATCCTTAACTCATTACTTCCTGGTTTAAGGACGTATGTGTAGGTCTTACAATCACTACTATTATCCTCTCTAGTTGTTACGTACTTAATAAGTAGTGGTATTTCCTCAGGCGTCGGGTTATATGTACTTAATATTAAATCTACCAATAGATTATCACCAGAGTTATTTAGTGACCCATTCGGTGAGTACTTAATAGAGTTAATTCTTAAATCTCTAAGTTCTACATTATTAAGCCTCACCTTAAACTCATTATTAAACTGCGTTAATACTGCATCGTATATAACCTTAAACGTTAGCTCCTTACCAAGTTTAAAAGGCTTAACATTAAACTCTTTAGAGTTAGATGAGGTTTTAACTTCTTCAATTACTATAGGGCCTCTTACTACTAGCTTAGACTCCGAATACCAGGGAGTTATGATTAAGCTTGGATACTTATCTATGTATTCATTATTTAGGTCTACCCTAGCTTCGTAAAGATTATCCAAGTCGTAGATGTATACCTTACTATTTCGAAGACATATTAAGTTATTATTTATTAACCTACACTCTAAGGGTTTATACGACGCTATATGTGTTAACTTACTATACACTTCCAACTCCTTAAACGTCC
>Ga0326760_1000330_pt1 | contig 27090 bp, 32 predicted proteins | sample GCREP_S_FD_207668 | JGI IMG/M metagenome (GOLD analysis project Ga0326760, IMG submission 207668) | Hot spring sediment microbial communities from Geyser Creek Basin, Yellowstone National Park, WY, United States - GCR.EP_S | ecosystem: Environmental > Aquatic > Thermal springs > Near-boiling... | reverse complement strand
AAGAGCATCAGATTATCGAGAGAAGTGTGAAGCCATGGCCATGCAGACTCGCGTTCTAGATGCATCCAGCATTGTGAAGATGTGTTTAACCCGCGGTTTAAAACCTCCACAAAACCCCACCACTATAGACTTAGCAAAGTACGAGACGTTTAACGCAATCCTAGTCTTAAGCAGAAGAGGTCTACTTAGAGATGAAGAGGTGTCTAGTGTTGTCAGCTATGCTGAGAGTATCTTGAGCAAAATTAAAAACATTAAATATAGAATATTGAAGAGATGCAAGAAATGTACGAGATGGCATATCAACACGGACTTACAGTGTATGACGCAACATACCTATACACAGCCAAGAAGTTAGGAGGAGTGTTGATAACCGAAGACAGATAGTTGCGCAGCAAATCTAAACAGCTGGGAGTAGAAAGCAGAACAATATAGTGCTTTGCTTAAATAGCAAAAGGGTATTGGTATAGCCCTGGAGAGCTCGTCGAGGAGATATTGAAGTACAGTGAAAGAGTAGCCATTTGGGGGCTAAGGGAGAGGCAACTATGCGACATGCATCAGATCTCTGCACTCACTGTGGTATGCGTATTTCAACAGGGTCTAAGGAGCCCTGTTGTTGTTAGAGACAGGAAGCATATATTGTTAAAGGTTGAGTCTAGGATTAGTCGAGGGAATGAGCAACAGGTTTAAAGCCATGGCTAGCAATAATAGGGGGCTTCACGAATAGAGGGGTCGAGGAGTTGGCAGAGAAGCTAGGGGTAGAGATAACACCTATCTCACCACCATAGTAAGCTTAACCAAGATCATCAAATCCAAACCTCTCTTAGCTAAGAGCTCCGTGAATTCCTTAGCACGCTCAACCTTCCTTTTAACAAAACTCCATAAAATCACTCCACAATGTAACTTATTAGTGATACCGGTTTATTCCCAGATGAGTAACTGCGATTGCGACACATCATGTACCAGAGGCATTCTAAAAGCCGTTGTTCATTCTTTTCTCGTTTAGAGCTTATATAATGGTTTGAGATACACTTATATTGAAAACAGAAGCGAGGCTCCCTATAGTGGGTGATATGTTTTGAGTGTTGCTTTAAGTCCTGTTGGTGTTGGGAGAATTAGGCTTTCTGATGGTGCTGTGCTAAAGCTTAAGATCCTCATAGTTGATGTTAGGGAGTCTGGGTTTTCACCTTTTGGTGGTGTTAATTTTGATGTTAAGGCTGTTGGTGGTGTAGCTGTTGAGAGTGTTCCTGAGGATGTTAAGAAGCTTGTTGCGAATAAGCCTCTGGCTCCTCCAGAGCCACCAAGAGATGGCTGGGAGATGCTGGATATTATTGAGCAGCAACCAGCAGAAGCATTAGAAGTTGTTAAGAGTTCTAAGGGAGAGTTTGTGGTTAAAGTAGTTGCTGAAGCCGTTATGGCTGCTAGAAACACATTGTATAGGTCTGTACACAGTGAACCTCTATACTCCGTTTCATGGGTAAATAAGGTAGTGTGGAGTCCTAGGGGTATGCAAAGTGGCTGAAGCTTCTCGTGGCGTAGTTTTATTTAAAGATCTAACCACGTCTACGCAGCCTCTACATACGGAAAAGGAGGTGCTGCTTGGTATAGGTGTCTATAGCTATACAGCTGGAGTAGGTGCTGCTACACTAAGCTTTGACTACACGTATAGCTATGAGCCCGCTAGGTACATAGTTTACGAATTGAGTGAGCTTGGAGACGTGGAGCTTGCAAAGCTTCTTGACGAAATTGCTGATAGAATCGGTAAGAAAATAGATGTCTACATGCTTGCAAGAATAGTTGACGAGGGTCGCAAGGAGAGGTAAAGATATGCTAATTCTTGATGCAAGTGTCTATGCACCACTTCTAGCCAAAGCTGGTGGAAAACTTGTAAGGGCTGTAAGATGCCACAACTTCGCTATACTAGCTATGAGGCTTGTAATGCGTTCTGGAAGCTGTGTGTTAAACACAAGATTTTGAATCCCCGTGACACAATAGAGTTGTGCAAGCTAGCTAAAAACTTCGCTACCAGGCTCAAGGTCTACGATTTCAGCGATATAGATGTAGAGAAGGCAGTTACTATAGCTATGGACAGCAACATAACAGTTTACGATGCTACATACATAGCACTAGCACAGTCAATTAGGGTCGCGTTGGCTACGGAAGATAGTGATATAATACGAGTGGCCCCAAGATATGGAATCACAACGCTAAGGCTTGAAGACGCATTTAAACTCGTTGAAACATCCTAAAAACTAGCACTCGCAGAACCTGGGAAACATTTAATTATAAGTATCGCTATTGATGCTCAATCCATTAAAGTCCGTTGCATCAATATTTTCCCTCGTAGTACCCAAAGCTATGTAGGATTTCGTTTCTACAGTTTCTCAGTAGATGGTGGTTCATCGCCTTTCATATTCGCTAATTTCAGAGCTCTCCCGCCATTCATGGCGGGGTTTCCGGTTGTAATACTTGCGTATACCTCGATACCTACATAGTTATAGCTAATCGTTATACCTAGCTTCTCCTTGATCTTTCCAGGTTTATTAATGACGCCCACATCAAGCGTTAAGAATACCCTACTAATATCGTATTCTCGGTGCTTGGTTTCATGAGTCAAGCCTATATAGGAGCGTATATTCATTCACAGGGTTCGGGGTGCTCCTAACTATACCTTTGCTACGGGCTTAAACCACTACACTATTAACAGCTTATTAGTGGTTTATTTTACATATATTATGGGGTTGACTATGAGTACTGTTTACAGTTTTCGTATACCTAGGAGGCTTAAGGAGGAAATGGATAAGCTTAGAAACGTGGTTGATTGGAGGAAAGAGATAGTGGCGTTTATAGAGGAGAGGGTAAGGATGTATAAGAGGCAGAGGGCTCTTAGAGAAGTTGTTGAGATTCTCAAGGGGCTTCCAGAGACGCCAAGTGGTATTGCAGCTAGGCTTGTGAGGGAGGATCGTGATAGTTATTGACGCGTCTACCCTCGCTAAGTTTGTTTTTAAGGGAGGAGAATTGGGAGAGGGTTTACGAAGTATTGTCTACGGAGGTTATCTCAGTAGACCACGTGGTTAAAGAAGTTGCTAACGCCATATGGAAGTACTACTCTATATACAAGGCTTGTTCGCTTGATGTAGCAGTTAAGAGATTTCAATTACTTAGAAAGATCATTGATGAAGAGCTAGTGTCTTTGGAGAGCGAGTTAAAGTACTTAGACAAAGCGTTTGAAATAGCTACTCAAAACAATATATCAGTATACGATGCACTATATATAGCACAGGCAATTACACATAGTATACCACTAGCAACAAGCGACAAGAGGCAAGCAGATATAGCTGAGAAAATCAAAGTACAAGTAGTCTACATACCCTAAACCCATGAGAGCATGGTGTTGATAAAGCGTATGAGCTCTTGAACGCAGAAACCCCTACGACCCCATGTAGAGAGATTTAAATAGCTCATTAGAGCATTAGTGGTAATCCCTTGATTAGCCTCCCCGTAACTGGATCCACCCTAAAACCCATCTGCTCCAACACCACAACGCCTATCAATGGTGTTGCGCCCTTAGGCCTTACAATGATGTAGCTTAGTGAAGTTCTATCCTCAATCTGAATAACTGCTGCAGAAATCCTCACTTTCTCTCTACCCGTAGCTGTCTCAGCCTCTCCATAGATAGGCAAGCTAAGCATCTCAACAACGTCCTCTGGTAGTGCAGGGAATGTAGCACCTGTATCAACCAATGATTTGAGTGTTGCTCTCCTAACATCCTCAAACCTTCGCCTACCCCCAACAAACTCAGTATAATCAATAGGGTTATAGAAGACTGCATCAACATAGATATAGCCCAAACCATGATCACCTCTCACGCTATGACTAACACGTTTTGTCATGCTTATAAATACCTACTACACTGCTATGGGTTTGAGAAAGATGTGGATCCAATATCGTATTCCTACAGGTAGCGAGGTACCGGTAGCTACATGTTAATGAGCTCTAAACAGTATTGCTAGTATTATTGTTACCCACATAGTCATTAATATACCTATCAACCAGTAGAACCTCGTGTTAAGCTCTCTCCTAAGGCTTGAGATTTCACCAAAAATTTCTTTCCTGAGACCCTCAAACCTATCACTAACCTCCTTCCTAAACTCTCTCAACTCTGTCTCTATATGGTTTAGCCTCTTATCCATTTGCTCAACAATACCCTCAACCCTAGCAACCCTCTCCCTAAGAGCATTAATAGATTCTTCAAGCCTGAAATCCTATCCTCCAAACCACTCATACCAATTAAGCCCCGTGAATTCTCCGTGCTAAGCGTATTTAAGATGTGCTTAACTAGGTAGATATGCTTTGCTACAGCACAAAATCGTCATCGAATCACGTGCCAAGGCATTGCCCATGAGCAACAGCTTCAATATCGCAGCATCCACTACCCCCTCATTAAAAGCTTTTACGCACCGCAAATGACATAGAATGCTCTTTGTTGTGATCATATATTCGCCGCATCCCCATTACCTCAGCTATGTAGATATGATACAACCCCCTCTACAGAGATCCACAAAAGTTTATAACTAGCTATGGCTATTGCACAATACTTATGCTTTTCAGCTTCCTTCAAGTTTAAGGATATAGACATTTAATGTTGTACCGAGAATTTCTTTGCATTTTGGCTCTGTGATCTTCTTCTCTATATACTCCTCTATGCACTTCAGCATCTTTGTACCCTCAATCTGATTTATTACCTGCTTGCTCCACTAAACTATAAACTTGTTTTCATCAATACTCTCAACACTATACCTAAGCTTACTTACAGCACTTTCGAAGGGTGCATGAAATAGTGTTAGGAATCCTAGTGTATCCCACAGGTAAAGCTCCATAGATTTCTCAGTCAGGTACTTCCTCAAAACCTCAACATCTACACCCAAACATTTAGCAACGTTAGCATAAACTGTGCATACTTCGTCATATACTAGACCTGAAAGTGCATATGCACACGAGAAATAGTTGTCCACACACTCATTCGCCTTCTCCTCAACATCTTTATTCACATCCATAAACACAATTTTGCTAAAACCTTCAATAGCTTCAAGTGTCCGTCTTCTCTTTAACTTACACTCTTTGTAAAGGCTGTACATTAGATGTAGTGAATCGAGTATGGATGAAGAGCATTTACTTTTAGTTTCATCCTTTGATAAGTCTGTTCAATATCCTTATCCCTGTATTACTATGCATAATATTACTTTATTATGCATATTTAGATGCGGCAAAAATTGTAAAAGACTTAGATCTTAGTTCTTGGAAGTAATGTTTTGCGAAGCCAAATTGATTAAGTCTTTGCATTTCCACTTTTGCAGTTTTCATCCTTTACGGCTGCTATGAAATAGGAGGGGGCAGGAAAGATCTTAAAAATTTTAGAATTTAGGCCATGATAATAGCTGTAGACTCCTATCAGTCTAAAGTGATTTGAGCTCAGTGTTTTGATTACATTGCTAATTTTGCAGTCAAATTGCAGATCACTGTAACCCACATTCCTTGCAATAACATCTCTTAATGATTTAGGTAAATGGGCTAATAAGGGGAATTTTGTATGAGGTTCGAGTATAAACCAAAGATTAGGTATTTGAATTATTAATATGCCATAACATCTAAGGATCCTGGACGCCTCCTCAATGATTCTACCCCATTGCGGTACATGTTCAAGCAACGATATAACTATAACAATGTCAAACACTTTAGAGCGTATGGGCAACATTCTTGCGTCAGAAATGATAAAATAGGTTTTGTGGAGATCCTGCTGAGTCCATGTAGCAAAGGGACGAATGTCAATCCCGTACACATCATCACAAACATGTGACAACTTCTTAGTAATTGTGCCATCTCCACATCCAAGATCTATGCACAAAACCTTACTCCTTGATTTCTTTAGAATATTAATAATTTTATCAAGGTAAATGGTGTATGCTAAGTATCTAGTTTTGTAAAAGTCAAGCCTAGAAAATAGTTCAACAAAGAACTTATATATGAACCTACTTAATAGCGATCCCAATGCAAACACCCCTTAAACTCTTCTTTTTTAACAAGTTTCTTATTAATAGCAGTATGTCGTCTCTTAAATGTGTTATAACCTAAATTCTTCCTGAATAATAATAATGACGAACTTATTGCGCAATTCAATAGCTTTTTCTCGTCAACCTGCCTACTAACATTGCTCCTATCTCCCTACGCCTAAGAATATACCGAGGAACATTAAGTGTTGTTGCTCTAAATATAGAATCGCTTACAAACTTCTTTGCTAAAGCGTTCGCAACCACATACGGCTTTAGCCTATGTGGTGCCTCTGCACGGCCTGTTCCGATAGCTCTGCAAACACTGTGAAGGGTCTCAAGAGCCCTACCCACACTAAGCTCTTCTGCTAAGCCCCAAACCTCTCTATTTGTCCATGCCCACATGGTTAGGCAGTCGATTAGTAGAACCATGTGCTCTTTGTAGATTGCGTGAGCAACTGCAACAGCAACCTCCGCCTCTCTAGCCAACGCATTTGCTCTTACCCCATCAACCTCTATCTCCTCAGTGCAACACTTCAAAAGCTTCTCACCATCCATGTAAACAACCCATGCGAATGACGGGTTTGTGTAGAGATCAACCATAAAACCATTCCTAGCAAGGGTAACTGTGTAAAGCTCCAAAACAACAGCTCTGAAGCCTCTAGATATCAAAGCCTTAACAGCTTTGGGAATGTCATCAACCCTCACAAGTATGTCTAGATCAACAGAGACGTGGTCAAAGGGCTTCCTAAACTTGTGCAAAGCATAGTTCACCTCAACACCATTGAGAACCTCTACAACCTCAACAGCATTCCTCATGAACCACCTGTGCCTAGCCTCCTCACGAAGGAGCTCATCTCTCAAAGCATCCCCAACCCTCCTGAGGTATGCCAGGAGAAGCTTATTAAGCTTGGCAACCTCAGCCAACTTATGAACCTCCTCAGCACTAGGCTTGTACAAACCAAGCAAAGTCCTCAAAAGCTTCAGCGTCTCTGTTTCTCTAGGCATCTAATCACCTCAGCAACAACCCTAACAGGCCCATTCCTACCAGTATCAATAAAGCACTTAGCGAAGTACCTAGCAAGAACGCTGTAAACAGTAAGCTCCCTAACAATAAACTCTCTAGGAACATCAGCCCTCCCAGTAAGGGTATCAACATCAGCATAGAGATAAACAATATTCTCCCTAGAAACAAGTGCTAAAAGGAATCTACCAATCAAGGTTTTGAGGATCCAGGGAGAATCAAGAGTAACGACGAGCCAAACAATGAAGTCAAGCAAACCACGATCACAAACAACAACCTTGCAAACCCTCCAAAGCAAAAACCTTGCAAAAAGATGAGGAAGAACAGAGACAAACTCAAGAAAAACCCAAACCCTCCTCAACCCCTCAGGAACACAAATCCTATAGTAAGGATTACAAGAACCACGAAAAGACTTGAACCCGTGGAGGAATCTAGCAAGAACAGAGGCAAGCAAATGAGAACCCCTAAACCAATGAACACAAACACCACCATACTCAGAGAAGTACAGCCGCAGAAGCTTGGTAGTGGTAGTCTTACCAGAGCCATCAGCACCTGAAAAAACTAAGTACGTAAATCTTTTAATCTGAAAACACATACTTAGAACGCCTCAAACCATTAGTAAAAACTAGTTGTATATTATGTTAAGCATGAAAATTCTATTTACTTTAATCTTTTTTTGTAAAATTGGCAAAACGCATTCTTATTTTAAGATAAATAGAGTCTGCCAAACTCCTCCCCGTATGTTTTCTCATTTGTCCTCCTATTACAATACATGATCTTAGTTTCGCTATCTTTATTCTGATGATTTTACTATAGACAATTTAAGTAGGCTAGAACTCTTAGAAGTTTTGAAGGTTTACCGAATGTGTTTGAGTCACACTCAAAAGATCGAATTCTCAAGCATCCTGATATGCTCATAATTGTTGAGTTTGATATTAAATCTGCAATCCCCATAATACATTATTTTGAGATAGCACTATGAATGTTCACATACCTCTTTATCATATCAGTCAAGGTTATAGCTAATAATGTATCATACCCATCAGGCTTAATGATAAATGCCTATGACCTCTCAACATCAACATTCTTAACACGTATTTTTGGAAATATGAGCTGTAGAAACAACAGAGAATGCTTCCTATAAAGGAAAATCGTCAAGGTAAGTAAACTTAATTTAAGTAGTACCTGAGCATAAATTGTTGTATAAGTCTGCGGGGTAGGATATTTTGATAGATAAGACCAAGTAGACCTAAAAGCAGTTTATTGATTGATTTTGTTTCAAGGCTTCTTCGCAACATTGCTATGCTAACCTGAATAACATATCTTCTAGGTAAACCTGCTATTAATAAACCTGTCAAATTATAATTAAACATTGCTAATAAATTCCTCCAGAAGGAAGTACCTTTGATCGAAGGAAAGAATGAACAGAGTTGGTAACAACCTATCAAATTTATTACAGCTTGACGAGCTAACCTCAAAACTACTTCAGCACTAGTACGTGTGGTAGTGTGAATTAAGGCTGTCTGTGTGTCATGTACACGATAGAATGATAGATGTACAGGTTCATGAATTAATAAGTAGCTAGATTTAAGTGCGTAGAAAAGCAATAAAACAGTCTGGATGTGTGATAACAGTTCGAAGATGATCTAAATAAGGCTTAATCAATTGCTTTCTAATTACAATAGCACTCATGTGACTCGCTATCCTCCATTGATATTCATGCAACACTTTATCAATGTCTTCTTTCTTTAGAGGATTTATAATTACAAACTCCTTAACATCGTCTTGCCATGTACCTAGAAACCTATTGTGCGAATCTATTAAAAACACTAGATGATGATAATAACCAATATCGTCGTTGTTGCTAAATACTCTGTAAACATGTTCAAGTTTCCTCCTTGTATACATATCATCATCGTTGAGAAACGCTATTATATCACCTTCAGCTTCCTTAATGCCTGTGGCGAGGTAGTATCCTATTGGGGCATCTTCAAGATAAATGATTCTACCTCCCCATGATTCTATTTGTTTATCAAGTGTCTGATCTCTAAATCTCTTAATAACAATAATCTCATAGAGTCTTTTATCGAGTGCCTGATGTAAAACTGATTTGATGGCATATTTTATGAAACCTCTTGGTTTGTACTCCGTTACAATAACAGAAATCTCAGGTTTCATAGCATTCCCTTACGAAGACGAAATTTGTATGCTGCGTGTTTTGGGTTTATTTATTGTACTACCAAGTGAGATAGTTTTCAGTATTGCGAACTCCTTAGTAGCCACCAAATCCCATGAAAACTTCTTAACGTGACTTTGTAAGGCTCTAGTAAAGGATTCATTTACAAGTATATTATACGGTGAAAACATTATTCTTTCCATTACTGTCACTAATTCCTTGATATCCTTAGCATTAACATAGAATACTAGGTTTCCATGTAATTCTCGAAATACTTCCAGGTCAGACACTATAGCAGGTACATTACACACAAGTGCCTCAAGAAGACTTAAACCAAACCCCTCATATGTACTTAACGATATAAAGAATCGGGCTTTATTTAAGAAGGAAACGACTTCGTAGTCTTCAACAAAACCTGTTACAATAATGTTTTTCTCTAGGTTTAGCTTCTTAACAAATACATCTAAGATTTTTCTATCTCTTTCACTTTCAAAACCACCTACAAGTATAAGAGTAGCTCTAGGATACTTACGTACTATTTGTTTCCATGCCAGGAGAAGTTTATCTATGCCTTTATGTTGCACATGTATCCTTCCTAAGAAAATGGCATCATATATCTTCTCTAAGTTTAATGGCTTGAACTTATCTAGATCTACGCCATTTAATGTAACGTATACCCTTCCTTTTATCCATGGATATCTTAGAGTCAACCTGTCTTTCAGGGTTTTTGAGACCGTAAATACAGCATTTGCCAACCTTAGAGCTAGAGGTAGTAAGAGATACCTATGTAAGCTTATGAGGATAAGATCTACTGCTCCAGCTCCATATATTTGCCTAAGGACTCTTAGAGGAAGATCCACATCCTGAAGCGACTGTATTACAAGAACTAAGGGTTTAAATGTAATAAGCTTAAAGATAAGTCCTGCTAATAGATTTGAGAAATCTTGGTTGTAAACATAAATCACATTAATGTTTTTGAGTTTTCTCGCCAGGTAAATAAGTTGAAGAATTACACTTAGTAACCCCTTATTCCTCAATTCGATGGAGGTGTAAATATCGGTCTTGTAATAAGATTTTTGTATAGATGGAGCAAACTCGATCACAATTAATTTTGCACCAAGAGTAATAAATCTTTTGGCTAATTCTAGGAACCTTCTCTCGTCACCTCTTATCCTTAAACCCCATTGCGAAGTATGAAGGAATATTGCAAGAATATTAATTCTTTGATTCAAGTTTGACATCCCTACTCGTTTTCGTTTTCAATAGTTTTACAAGTACATCTGAGAGATTTTCGAGAACCTTAGAAGCATCATACTTCTCCCTAGTCACGGCACTAGCACTAATTTTCAATTCTTTTCTTAATGTAGCATCTTTCATTAGTAAATCAAACATTTCAGGAATGTCCTCTACCTTATCAACTAAAATTATGTGTTTAAAGTTTTCTAATTCAAGTCCTTCAGCACCAATTTTCGTTGAGATTACTGGAACACCGCAAGCTAAATACTCAAGTATCTTGATTCGTGTCCCACCACCTCTTAATATTGGTATAAGAGCACAGGTAGCATTACATATCAGCTTGTATAAGGTTTCCTGAGGAACGTACCCCAAAAAAACTATTTTTCCATTACTTACACACGGAAGACCTGGTCCTATAACAACCAGTTTAATATCAGGATAATTTTTCCAAATCCTCGGCATAACATGCTTAATCAGTAATAATAGTGCCTCCCTATTTGGGTAATACCGAAAGTCTCCATGAAAAACAATATATGTTCCTGATACGCACCTCTCCTCTACACATATTTCTCCATTAAATTGTTTCCTAATCTTTTCGATTTCACTATAAGGTACAAAATTCGGAACAATAATGATATTAGTGATGTTAAACAACTTTTTAGCTACATAAAAATCCTTACGTGATACTATTATATTTAAGCTTGCATGTTTAGTAGCCTTTCTCTCAATCAGGTATATTAAATTAACGAAGAACTTGCTAATTTTAGAATAACGTAATAGTCTTACAGTATCTATGTTATGAAGATCCATTACCAAGTGTTTTGCTCTAAGGAAGTATTTTAACAATAATGCAATTATGTATAGAGAGTAATGCTCTTCTATGATGATGACACGTGGTTTAATCATTAAACCTATGCGTAAAGCATCATAAAAGATCCCAAAATTAAAAATACTTGACAACCTCCCAAATTCTTCCTTAGGAAATCTAAATATTAAGGTAAGTAGATGGTTAACCAGAAGTGGGATTAAACCTAGGAAAGTGGATAGTAATGATTTTTGCATTCTTATGCGCTTTGTGACGCCATTTATTGCTATGATGTAAGTATTTCGTTTAGCATCTATTATGAACACCTTAAACTTCTTACTGAGATACTTAGCTATGTATAATATCCTAAAGGATGCTCCTCCTCCACTATCAAGATCTCTAGCTGTTAGGATAAGTATGCATTCTTTATTCATAGTGGATCTGATTAGATCCTTTACGTAACACTTAAACTCTCATAGATTTGTAGTACTATTTTATAAATAGTATCTAACAGCATGTTTTTATCCATACTAGCATCAAGTATGACCTTTTGCGGTTCTGTAAGAGTAAAGACCTTGTATACTGCAGCCTGATATTTAATATAATACCAGGGTTCAGTTAAACTACCTCTTTTCCTATATCGAATATATAAATCTGAAAGCTTTAAATTTGATATATCAAGCAATATTATAAGCCTTCTACGTGGTAGCATTTTTAGCAATACCTTGTACTTTCTTAATACATACCCTATCGTGAAAAGCTTTCGATATATAAAGAAGAGGTAGGCAAGATGATTATAAATGTAACCCTCATGTTCTATAACTATTGGATAAAAAAGTAGCAATAAAGATATTTTCAAGAATGAAGATATTGCAGAAAACAGGTTAAATATGAAGTCCACTTTAAACATATGAGCCAATAATGATGGTTCCACAAACTCTTCGATTAGTCCCTCGTTTCGAAATCTGTATCTGATTTTCCTCTTGGTTAAGAATATCAAAAATTTGTGCCAAGCTCTTAAGAAGACTGTATGATAAATGCTTTCCGTTATAATAACTCTGTAGCCTTTAGTTTCAAGTTTTCTTTTAAGTAGTATTGCTTGTGTAGTTTTACCTGAGCCTTGTGGCCCTAAAAGGATAATCAGTAATCTACGCAACTTTACCACGGTTTACGTTGATTTTTACGTTCTGTCTCTATAATTTAAAACTTATTTTTCATTATTTTCTATACTATACCATGCTTTGTACCCTCAAGCTTGCATACTCAATTCCTTTAACGCTAATCTTAACTACATTAACTCTTAATAAGCAGGGGTCCTAAGGCTCCTTTCATGTTATTGTGCAAACTTACTAGCTGGAGTTGCCTTATTCTTCCTTTAATATTATTGAGATGAGTTTCAGTATCTTTCTTCTAAATACCTTAAAGGAATGACTATTCATGACCAATTCATTGAGGCTCTTTGCGATATTCTCTAGCTTTTCTTTATTCAATTCAACTCTATGATTTGCATCTCTCATTTCTATGGGTATATAGTGAGCATTTGGAATTGCATTTAGGTGCATCATACCAGTCCTAGTGGATATTACAGCTCTCTTGCAATATCCAGCTTCAAGAATTTTATTTCTAACGCCACCGCATATTGCATTGTTGGGATATGGAAGGAGAATTGCATCAGAGGCAAGTAATAGCATCATATAATTTACGTAGTTTACGTATCCTACATGAATAATGTTATCTGATAAATTTGGTGCTTTGACGCCAGTAATAACTATTATCACATTTGGATTTTGAAAAATGTTCGATCTTAATAGCTCTTTGTATGCGAGCATATTAGAGCTAAATACAGGTGGCAAGGGGGCTACAAACAACAGTTTATTACGGCATTCACCTCTCTTTATCAGTCTATAGCATACATATATACGCAATCTATTAGAATTGAATTTATTCATTATTTCTTGCACTAGCTTTTCAAAGAGATAGAATACAGCATTCTCTATAATAAGGACATTACTTCTTGAGCCAAAGTAGTACGCTAAAGTCTTTTTAAGCCATGGAGAAGTCGCTATAACGTATCGTGAGAGTTTATATGAGATTTTTTCTGAAATTAAGAGAAGTGTTTTCATAAAATATCTTGATGCCTTTGTGATGCTCGTTTCCAGCCATGCAAATCCATGAAAATCTGCTACGACTTTCTTCTTCAAAATCTTCCCTAGAATAACTATAAAGGCTGATATCCAGGGATTTACACCGCTTAGAACAATGATATCAGCATGCAAGATTTTTCGAAGCTGTAGTACCAGATCAAAAATGCTTCTTATTGGAATATAGCATGCAACTATTCTTCTAAGACTATGTAAACTATAGTAAATATTTGTAGGTCTAAGCAAAGACCCTGATACAACCTCAGCAGAAGGACCTACTATAGCTATTGAAATAGTATCAATGCCAAGACAACTATTCATATGCACCTTTCCCTTACAGTAAAATAAAATAAGTTTATCATAATTTAATGTCTCTTTATCAATCGTTTAGTAGATGAGAGAAGAGAATTTCTAACAACTTCTTAATGAGAATTTTCTTATTTTGTAAACACGTCGTGCTAAAACATATTAAAGATGTATTTACTGCGATAGAGACTCAAATAAATCTATAAGCTTACTCCTGATTTTCTCCTTGTTAACCAGCCTAATTGCATGTTCTTTCAACTTCATTCCGATATCCACAATGTGATTTCTCGACAGCGCTACAAGCATCTCTATTCTATCCATAAACTCATTAATATCTCCGGGTGTGAATAGGTACTCCTTAGCTGAAGACCCCCCAATTATTTCGGAAATGCCGCCAACTCTTGACGCTATCGGTATTGTTCCAATGAGTAACGCTTCTACTATGGCATAAGGTAAGGGCTCTTCTGATATTGATGGGAAGAGAAGAGCCCATGCATATTCATGAAGTTTCAAATACTCGTTGTGTGGAAGCTTGTCCAAGGGTATTAACCTTCCATTTACTTCTCTAGCTAGCTTCATTACAGATGCTTTCTCTTTTGGATAGGCTTTTCCGAGTATAATGTAGGCCCTAGCCTTGTGTTTCCTCAAGATCTTTGTAAGTGCTTTGATGAGTATCTGGAACCCCTTTATGTAGCTTGCTCCTCCGGCATATACCAATGTAGGCTCATCACTAACTCTCTTATTGATTGTTGGTATTGGTGGAGGTGGGTTGTTTATAACCTCAGCTCTGCTCTTAATCTCAGGTATATGCCTTAGAATTATTTCGCACTGTCTATGTGAGACACAAATTACTTTATCTGCTAACAGAGTTGCAAACCTATTAATGTAGTTTATGTAGTGCCCAAAACCTGCTAGTAAGGCTCTTAGCAGGCTCTTGTGCTCCCCAAGCTCAACAATGATATCTGTTACTATATCTGGTTCTCTATTAGCTAAAACCACTGAGGTGTATGTTAGGAGCTGGTAGTTGTGTAAATGGAGAATAACCTTTGCCTTTGGATTGATGATCTTTACAGCTATTGTTAGGGGTATGAGGGTGTGCGAAGGTATGTAAACAATGTCTGCCTCCTCAACAAGTTTCTCGACCCATCCAATACCTGCAAATGTTTTGATCCATTCAATAGGTTTGTACCTAGCCTCTAGAGCAACCCAATGAATGTATCTAGCATGCTTGAGGATATCAGGCTCAGGGCTCTTAGTACCAGAAACTATTGTCACATCAAAGTGCTTCGAAAGAATATCCTTGACTACGAGGTACGTAGCAAGCTCAGCACCACCACCATCAGGCCAAAAAAGCTTTGTAAACACAAGGATCCTCGGCTTCATAGCTTTAGTATCCACGGAAACCTCTTCAACATATATAGAGCTCCTTTAACCCTATCCAAATAAGCCTTATACGGCACTAAAAATGGTTTTCTCCTAAACGCCTCCTCTACATCTCTAGAATCAAACATAAGAAGCTCTTTACCCGTGACAGCAACAATCTTATCCCTCCATACAATAGCATCTACAAAGTGATTGTAGTTTGTAGAGGTTGGGTCTATGTGGAGAGGGTACCAATAGTGCAAATCTTTTGATACCAGAACTGCTGTTGGATATCCCAAGCAACCTATATAGTAATTGCCGAACTTTGTTATAGATGTAAACTGAGCATGTTGATAACCATAGGCTTTTAGAAATATAAACCTCCATACATTTTCATCAACATTATATACAGCTACACCACCCCTAGCAATACCACTATCAAAGCCAAATACCCACCTATCACCCTCAATAAGTACAGGTACGAACTGCCACGGACCTTTGTATAGAGGCTTCCAGCTAGACTCACAATCACTGGAGGTAGCAACTCTAACGATGTTTCCATCGCCAAGCGTAGCAATAAGAATATTCCTTCTCTCATCAAACGCTATGTAGTGGAAGTGCCTAGACAGGGGATCCACATCCTTATTTGTTGCAAGCGGCCTGAAGCTCTCAAGATCCTCAGAGACATAGATACTTGTAGGACTCTTGTCATACTCCTGAACAAAAACCTTACCACAAGCCTCAACAGCATGCCAAAACCAATTCCCATGCCTAGCCCTAAGAACGGGTTTAGCCCCATCATTTGACACAATATACAGGGTGTTACCAGCAGAAACAAGCAGGTTATCACGAAGACCAAGCAAGAGATTGCAGGGGGCACCAGGAAGGAATGCTATGTTCTTTGCATCATCTCCGAGCTCTACAACCCTACAGCCCCCTCCATCACTACCTACAGCTACATAAAGCCTCTCATCTACAGCCCTAGCACTACTTACGCCTTTCATCATCAACCTCTCTTTTTATCGCTATATTATGTAAAATACTCTAAATTAACGGCTCTTACCTCACCTAAGTAAGACCTTTCTCATAGTCTTTAGTTGCTATAACATGCGAATACTCTATCTATGGCACTCTTTACAAGCTCTTCGCAGGAATACCCTAAGAGTTCTATGGTCTGTTCAAACTCATTAATGTTGCTATCCCTAACCTCAATAACAATAAATGGCTTGAACCTTGTAATAGTGTTAATAGCTCCTTTTAATATCTGTATTTCGGCACCTTCAACATCAATCTTTATCGCATCAACACGCTTTAACCTCAGCTCCTCAACAACGCCATCAAGCCTCTTTAATGGTACTTCAACAAGCCCTTGACACTTATCAAATTCTATGATGCTAGAAGTAGCTGTCACGAGCTTTTGACATAAAATAGCCTTACCCTCGCTATCGCCTAACGCTATGTTTAACGCTAAAACATTCCTTAAGTTATTCAGCTTTACACCCATTAAAAGAGCCTTAAATGCTAAAGGATCAGGCTCTACAGCAATAACAAGCCCATTCTCATTAACAAGCTTGGCTATGGGAAAGGAGTATCTACCAATATGAGCGCCAACATCTATAAACACTGATCCAGGTCTTAAAACCTTAAACAACTTATCAAATACCTCTTGTTCATACTCAGGAACCAGCTCTAGTAAATCCGAAACACACGTAAGAACATACCAAGCATCATTAACTTTGATAGGTATCCCTAAAGCAAGTCTATTTGACAACTCCCTAAACACTTTAACTCCTGTCCTATAATACAATGCATTTAATGCTCTTGCCACCAACAATCGAGATTTGGCAATCTTACTTGAGATGACAATAACGCTCATTCCAAGCCCCTCATAATATTTGGAGTAACTGTTTAAGGTTCGTTAAGGTGATCATAGTAACCTCTTTCTTAACATTTTCAACATATTGTAATAGCTTATCATAGTTTAGCAATACATTGATAAGAGCTTCACAAAAATCTGGGTACTTAAAATCTCTGTATGGGTATATCTGTGGAGGTACGAATTCTATGAGAGCTGTTTGCCTAGCGCTAAGTACAGGTACCCCTCTCATTATTGCTTCAAATATAGGCATTCCTAAACCTTCTGTTGAAAGAGGATAAATCATTAAATCACTTTGTTCTATTACTCTATCTCTTTCTTCATTAGATACATTGAATCTGAAAACTGTTCTTTTGAGAACTTCCGAACCTAGATACTTACAAATGAAGTTTTTAACAGCTTCAGCAGTATTAGGGGGTCCGCCACCCATAATGGTCAACTCGAAGCCCTTACCTTGCCTAACGAAATCTTCAAAGCATTTACCGATTACATTCCAAAAATCCTCATTTAGCATCTTTGCCGCTTTAGCAAATATCAAAATCTTATAGGGCGTTTTCATACTGTGATCTTTGCTACGAGAAGCTCGTAAACGACTCCGTGATATAGGGTACAGAACCAAGCCTTTTTTCAAGTACATGTCTAGATCCAGTGACATGATACGATGAATATTTAGAGTAACGCGAAACGTAAAGCATTGTTATACGTGATAGTGGAAAGTCGAAAAGCTTTCCAGACCTCATAATTATTAAGAAACGCCATAACAAAGAACCTTTGGACTCGTAAAGCCCGTGAACATCGTGATTAACGATAACAATTCTCGCTCTACTTAAAGTACTTAAGGGTATTGCAAAGAGAATCGCTAGTAATTCAAATCCCTTAACAAATGGAAATACTACCGCATACCCTCGAATCACGTAATACAATGCCTTCAAAAGCAATATAAGTGGGTTCATAATAACATCGTACTTCACATCAACGCCAAAACTACGCAATAACGAAATTAATGCAAGAGTAAAATTTCTAGGTCCTTCAGATGATAAAGCTGAGCGAGTAATCATAAATGTGAACTTTATACTCCCTCGCGGCATAGTCTCCCTATAAATATGAAAATTCCTAACATATCATTATTAAGCATTTAACTAGTAGCTCAATATCTCTAGTTAATTTTATCTTGGCTAAGTTCTTTGTTTCAAAATAACCATACGAGGCTAACACATCATTAGATAGAGTTAAAGTAGTAGCAAATGACGTGATAAAATATTGTCGGGGTAAAAGAAGATCGTTGACATTACTCTTAATGAGCGTAACGCAAACTTCTGTAATAAATCCTCTAATGAATTGCCTATGTAATGATGAATGCAATATGAAGAGAGGAATTATTATGAGCTCATACAACGCTGTAACAAAGCAATATAAATTGTTACTTCACGCATGATGCAAAATAGCATTAGCATAAAATATTTATAATGAATCTCTCCAGAACCTTTCTTTCCTTAAGTGCTTTAGTATAGTTCTTTCGTATTCCTATATTGTCTCCTAATTTTTTAATGATGTTTAGTAATACACGTATTACGAGTCTTCTCCTCATAGCATAGCCAAAAAGTAAATGCTTTAGTAAAATTATAGCGTTCATCAATAATGCACTTAATAAGAACTTGCCATAGAAATACCTTATTATTGTGTAGATTCGATTGCGAGTATGAAAATAGTATATTGTAGGCCTAAAACCAGTCAATTTTGTGACTGTGCCTCCAACCATATGTACAAAACTTGTATTTTGCAACCTAGAATCTTGAAACCCAATGCATGAAATCTAAAAGCAAGATCCGCTTCATCAAAGTATAGGAAGTAATCTGGAGAGAACCCTCCGACAGCTTCAAAAAGACGTCTTCGGACTAGTAATGCAGCACCAGAAGCATGCAGCACTTCAATACATTGCCTAAGCTTTAGGTCCTTCTCTAATAATACCTCGTGGTAGTAACCAGCAGAATTTATGAAGAACCCTATAAGTTTCTCTCCTGAAGATTTAACTTCAAGTCCTTGAATAGCGCCTATTGTAGGATTCTGCTCCATTACCCCAACAAGCACCTTAATATAGTTTTGCGATAAAATCGCATCAGGATTCTGAAACAGAATGTATTTCGCTTCAGGATCAACAAACTTAGATGCGAGATTGTTTCCAAGACAAAAACCATAATTCTTGTCAAACCTAATAACCTTACCACGAGCACCATATTTGCTTTTGATGTACTCATATGTATCATCTTGCGAACCATTATCCGCTATAATAACCTCTATAGGATAATCTTGAGATAGTGCGCTCATAATAGCCTCGTCAAGAACTCTTCCTAATGTGGACTTAGAATTATAAGTCAAGATTATAATCGAAACCTTGGGTTTCATCTTAACACCTTTACATTCATAGATCTCCTTCGTCAGAAGTAAATAATTATGCATTTAGGAAAATCTATGCTACCAGCATTATGTTATACCCCATCACGGCATAACCTCTTAAGCCTCACTGTCTTAGTAAACGAGACTGAGCTACCAATGAGATTCGTTAAATATGCCAGGAACTCCCACTTACGTTTAAGTAAATGTGATAGAAAGCGAACTGTCGTTGAAATCATATATACGTGAAAGGGTATACCATAAAAGATTCCATTGTAGCCAAAACTTCTACGTAGCGCTTTTGATAGTACTATCTCAGGAGTTGAATAGTGTATTGCCTGCAATTCACTGGTCTTTACGTAGATGTATCCTGCCTCAATGATCTTCCATGCTATATATGCATCTTCACCACATTCTAAGTGACATAGAAAAGTGGGATTAATGAGGCGAGCAACCTCCTTTCTTAGGAGTACATGTGCTGTATCGGCGCCATAAAGCTTCACTATTCCATGCTTAATCACATCCTTGATATTTAGGTACTTCTTTGGTGAAAGAAGAGGTTGAACATGTTTACTTACTGTACTTCCCTTGTCCACTCCTTGGATACCATAGATACGTTGGCTTCTCATATGCTTCAATGTAGCTTCAAACCATTTAGGTAAGATTTCTACATCACTATCTATGAACGCAAACCACTCTGTATCCACAGCTCTCATGCCTAAGTACCTTGCACATCCAAGAGAGGCTTTAGTTTCTATCACTTTGACCCTATCCCCAAAGTATTCTCTCACAACATCTACTGTTCCGTCAGTTGAATACCCATCTACAACTATGAAATGATGTACAGGTATCTCCCTCTTTATTGCTGCAAGCACACGTCTGAACCACGGCTTGTTAGAGTTTTTGTTAACATAACAACGTCTATGGCCTCGTTATACAATTGCATCACAAGGCTTTGCATTACAATCCTTGAATTAATTGATAGTAGAATTTTTCATATTTCTCTGCCATAGCTTTGGATGAGAACCTCTCTTCAACCTCTCTTTTACATTCTCTTCTATCTAATTTATCGACGTGCTTCATCGCCTCGCATATTTCTTCAGAACTTCTTACAAGATATCCTGTAATGCCATCTTTAACCACCTCTGCTACGGATCCTCGTGGAAAACCTATGACAGGGGTTCCTGTAGCTAGCGCTTCTACCATTGCTAAGCCAAAGAACTCTTCGTATTGAACTGGGTACAAAAGTGCTTTAGCACGAGACAAGTACTCTACCTTTGTCTTAAAGTCTACTTCACCAAGATAAATAACGCTTTTGCCATCTATGAACGGCTTTATGTAAAGCTCAAAATAACTGGTATTAGTTACAGGCCCCATGATCACAAGCTTTTCGTTACATTTCTTGGCCGCTTCAACAGCTATGCGCACCCCCTTAGTTTCATCTATTCTTCCAAGGTAGATAAAGAAATCCTCCTTCTCTAACCTAAATGGGTACTTATCCACATCTATACCATTATATATCACTGTTGCTATTTTGACTCCTCTACTCTCTAAACGCCTTCTCTGAGACTCTGAAATAGCCACTAGCGGTATGTTAAAGCGAGAAACGAATTTGCTTGGATCTGCATGAAGAGTTAACAATACGGGTTTGTTTCGCAACTCCTTAATCATTGTTACTATGGGGGTTAACCACTGAACATGTATGTGTATAACATCAAAGTCCTTTGATTCCAGCAGTAATCTCCACGAATACCTAAGCTTATGTATTACTCCAGGTTTCTTCACAGGTTTATTGAACACTGATTCAATTTCGTACTGAGTACTTGCGTTAGGGGGTTTAACCCCTAGGACAAGAACCTTATGACCACGTAACATCAGCTCCTTGGCAAGCGTATCAACAACAAGCTCTATCCCTCCATAACCGACGGGAGGCGTGTAATTTGAGATGTGAGACGCTTGAAGAACCCTCATGCTGGTAACAGCCTCTTTAAGAACATTAGGTTACGCCTTGTTGAAAAATACCTAGCATAGGCTTCTCTAGCTCCTTGCTCAAGAGACTTCAGTATATCTTCGTTCTTTAAGAGCTTTATTGCGTCATCAACTACCGTATCCCATGACGAGATGAAGAGATGCTTCTTATGCTCTAGTTCTGGATGTATTAACCTGACCACTTCAGATGTTACTATTGGTTTCCCATAAAACAGTGCTTCCAGGAGCCTATTAGAAATATTCCTATTGGTTATTGGCACTATAACGAGATGTGCATTCCTATATATCCTTGCTATGATGTTGTCAGGAAATCCCCTACCTATAATGTGAAGATTTCTAGAAGGTTCAATATTTGGGAATACACGTCTCCAATCATCATAGGTACTGCCGGCTAATACAACATCAGCACCGGTCTTCTTAGCCAGGAGATAGAGCGTTATTGCATGTGGTTTTGCCTCAAACTTTAGGTAAGGACCTGTTTTGCCTAGGACTGTAAATCCCAGTATGTAGCCACCTTTATCTATGATCTCTGGGCTCTCCCAGTTTGTTTCATCTTTACTAAGTACGTACCCGTATGGTGGGTAAACCTTAGCTATTCTATCCTTGGTAAATTGATAGATCTTCGTGGCAAAGGCGTAAGTTGCGTGATCGACTGCCATGGAATACACAGATCTTATGATATAGTACATGTTAGCAAGGGTGCTAGGTGCAAAGAGTAGAATATCCTCGTAAGCACCAAACCTAAGGTTATCCCTCAGCTTAGCAGCTCTAATACTCCAAAGCCTTAAAACTATAACCTTCGAAGCCTTTAGATGGTAAGCAACGAGAATGGGTAGCCTAGGCGTTGCAAATACAGCAGTATAATCCCTTGAATCAACAATTGCGGAAACGATCTTTGCACAACGCTTAGAGAACCATAACTTAGCCTCACAAGGAACTTCATAAAGATCAACAATACGCTCTCCATTATCACTTGCCACAAAAAGCTTCTCAGCTCGTGCCGTAGACCCTAAGACAACTACCTCTACCTTTCCAAGCTCAGAAAGAGAAGCTATAAACCCTAGTTCATGCCTGCTAAAGACGTCGCGAGAACCTATATAGAGAAACCTCATTACAGCACCTTTAAGACCTTATCAATATTATGGTGTAATGATGTGGGAATTATTAGTGCAAGTGAGCGAAGCAATCTCCATACGTATACTATAAGTGAGTAAGCAAGTGAAATGTGTGACACTTTACGATTTCCAATACTGGTGTACAACATCAATGTACATTACTGTTAATGCTAGGGTCCATGCGTACAATGGTACAAATATACCTACAAACGCCAATATCATTATTGGAATGAATAGAATTGTTATCGCTGTATACGTATACCACCTATTTTCTCTGTAATGGGCGCGTTGCGAACATACTTTGCTAGTGCATACCTGTAACACGCATTCAATACCCCTCTAAGAATCCTAATGTACCTCAACAATACTTTCATCTTATTTACGACGCTACTTTGCCTTGTAGTGGTTGTAGAGGTTTCTGGAGAGACTTCATTGCATGTCTCATGAATAACCTCTAATGTATCTAGCAAATGTATTTCGTAGCCTTTGGATAGTGCTCTAGCACCAAGCTCTATATCTTCATAAATCGTGTATGGAGGGCGTAGGGTCTCATCATAAAGCCCTATCTCATTAAACAGCTCTCTCCGCACTAAGGCACAGGATGTAATAGCGTTTACTCTCCATATCTTTCCCCTCCTGATTATATACTCCCATGAACCGATAGTACTTCTACATGTTGAATTGTGTAGAGGTATAATTGTAACCACCTTCCCGTCCGCTGATTCAAGGTATTGCAGGAGCTTAGCAAGAGTGTCTCTAGGTATAATCACGTCATGGTCTAAAATAAGTATGTATCTCCCTTTACTCATCTTTATCCCATCGTTTCTAGCTTTAGAAACACCATAGTTTCTATCGTGAACTATTACCTTGACATCGTAGAACAGCTTTGAGTAACGCTCAACAAATCCCTTGACAATCTTTAAGGTATTATCCTTTGAGCCTCCATCAACTATTATGAGCTCAACTCTATTCAGCGGAAAGTCTTGCTTGACGATACCTTTCAAAGCCCTCTCTACAACCTTTTCTGAGTTATACGTTGTGAGAACTATGGAGATCAATGGTGCACAAAAGCTCATAATATCTACCTCCTTGTATAGATATAGAATCCATAGATCCATGCATCAAAAACTCTATTAATTATATAATTGTCTACGTTCTTCGGGGGTGCACCGATAGCCATTATGCATGGGTCCCAGTAGCTCTTTGCAGTAACTACCTTCGGAGCAATGAAGTAGTATACCGTTGCCATTGTCGAGCCTAGTCCATAGCTAACATCTCCGCGTTCCTGAAATGCAGTAATCCTTCCTATAGCACCACAGGTATTATAGAGTTGAACAAAGTAGTGCCTATCTATGAGTTCTGCGAAGCTATATGCAACTATATGATCATCAATGGTTGCGGTTTTTGCTGCCATGGGTATTGTATAGTTTTGTGGTATTGCATTGGGCGATATTAATGTTGCTAGAACTGAGAGTGCTAGAGGTATGAGTATGTATGATTTGCTTTGCTTAGGCATTAACATCGATAAATACAGTATTAGTGCTAACTCCACATATGGCTGAGCACCATTCAGTACTATACGTGACTGGCTAACACCTCCCAAACCTGTTAATAGCGATGCTAATGCAAATGCTCCGTAGAATATTAGTGTCACTATAAAGAGTTGCTCCACAACATCTAATTGTTTTCCCCTTAACACCTTTATCATTAGGGGTAGAGCTAAACCTGCTAGATACCCTAAAAGTGTTGCAAAACCTGTTAGGCATATCCTAGGCAATGCGCTGTAACCAGGGTTTCGTGTGACGATAGTTGTTGTTTCTTTCTCCCTAAAAGCGTTCACGATATAGTTCCAGAGGACTTGTATATAATTTGTGAAGCCAGCTACAAATGCCGTATACATACTCTTCATGAAGTATATCATTAAAGAAAGTATGAGTAGGAAGAGGATGTAGTTGTGCTTTGCAAAGCTTTTTCTATAGACCAACCAAGCCGTGATGAGTGCTAGGTAGAGAGCCAGCCCAAGAGATGAGGGGTGCATAAGTAGTGATGCTAGGATAAGCAGCATTGCAGCAAAGTAGTCACTGAATGTAAAGATTCTGTGCCCTAGTAACGACCGCATAGCAAGTGTTAGGGCTGCTACAGCCAATAGATGTGCGTGAGGAGCTGAAGGTATGCTTAGGCCTATTAATGGGGAATAGGGGTAGGATAACATAGCTAAAAGTGTTACAGCTAGAGCGTAATTAGAGTTGCTTGTAATTGTTCTTGCGAGAATATAGACTAATAGGAATGCTGCTAAACCGTAGCATGTATACATTATTGATGCTAGGGTAGGGCTGAAGATAGTATCGCTTGTGATGTAGCTAAGCACAACCTTTAGTATTACATCCAGAGGAGCTAAATCATAGTGCGAGCCATGGATAGACCACCTAAAGTAGCCATTGATAACAATGTTTATCATGTCAGATGTTGTTTCCTGTTCCTCCACACCATTGATAAGGTGTCTAGACCCAAACACAAAGATTGTTAGCATCACTAAAATCAAAGCTAGTGCCCTTAATTCTCTGTTTCTATTGTTACTTGTTTTTGTCACGGCCAGTACATAGAAAGATATTGGAATTGCAAGCATAGAGAAAACGGCTAGTGAAGAGTAGTGAAAAGCATTAACAGATAGGCTAGTGCCTGCCAATAACGAAACTATGTTAATTAACATTATGGCAATAACTACGCTACTCGAAGAAAACCAGAAACTACTGCTTCTGTGCCTATTAATAGATGTGATGCTTGATAGGATGAGTGTAAGAATGAAGGTGACTCCAAACACGAGGATAAGGTAAATTGTTAGTGGGAGTCCCTGTATGTGCAGCGCTCTATCTATAGGTCTCAAAATTTTATCGAGAAACACTGTAGACACTATTATCACCTAATCCTCAGCGTCTTTCTCCATAACTTCATAAGGTCTAGTTATGAACCTATGTGTTGTCAAACATTGATTTACAGCTATATATTCGTCATTACCAAATCTGGCATTATGTGCTTTGTAGCCAACTCACTCATCACCATCTCTCGAAGGGGGATGTTACAGGTTCACGAGTTTTTATAGCGACAATTACTATCGATTGTCTTAGGCTTGGCCTTAGTTTTACTATGGGGTATGCTAAGAGCCTTAAGATGTTTAGTTTTGTTAATCTCTTAAGAGCTATTCTCATCATTTCCTCGAAGCATTAGATAGATAATCATCTGGTTATGTATTGATAAATGTAAATCTTCGCAATTGATTGGCACACCCATAATATCTCAGATCATTCCTCTTGAGACATAATTAATATCTTGCTTTTATATTTTTGCATGATACCTGTATATTAGCTAACAGCTAAAAATTCTTCAATAAAAACATTTTTCACTTAGTAGCAAGTACTAACATATTGGCGGCCAATGTTGTTTTGTGAGATAATAATTGATCTATATGTAAAACGAATTTTAGAATTCCTGAAGGTATAGTTTTTGACCATACCTGAGGATAGCCTTTAGCTGTAACTATTTTGAATCCGTGATAAGTAAGGAGGCTCTCAAGAGAATTTAATGTATATAATTTTTTATGCCCCGAAATAACAGATGTTACACCTAGAGGATATTTATATCGATATTCATTCGAAAGATCTATACCAAGAATAGGGTATCCAAATAATAAAAGTATTCTATTATACCATGAAGCCATATTGGGGGTTGTTATTAAGAGATGACCGCTCTTCTTTAAGCATCTCTTAGACTCACGCAACAAATTATCAGGATTTATCAAATGCTCAATTATATCTAAGGCAGTAATGAAATCAACAGAATCATCTTTACACGGGAGAGGATCTTTGTCTACATCGAGACAGTATGTGTCTATACCTTTAGCTTTAGCTTTCTTAAGTGCTTCGATATCTATATCTATGCCAATGATCTTATCGGCTTTAATAAGTTTTGCAATCAAATATGTCAATTCGCCATCAGAACAACCTATGTCCATATATACCCTAGCAGAATGAATGTATTCATTGACTACTTCAAGCAATGTCTTGATTTTAGGTGATGTGTGTTGAACCATGGGATTGTATATTCTCAATTATCATCACGCAAATTCACCTTTTCTGGAGCTATCTCTCTTAATATCTCTTTTGCACTTCTATTTACAGCATTTCTTGAGCTCATCGTAGGTTTAAATCTCAGCTTTTTTATCTTGTCTATTTTTAATGTTATTTTCTTTACATCTCCTGGCCATCCTACCCCATGCAGTATCGGCCTATAGATCTTTTTAACATCTTTTAATCTCAAGATCTTTATTATCACGTCTGTGACTTCGTCTACGGTTATCCAGTCCTCGTTGCCTACGTTATAAACTTCGTAGTCTGTATCTGTTTTTCTCCATGCGATCATTGTTGCTTCTACTGCGTCGTCTATGTATACGTAACTCCTAACCTGCCTACCATCCCCGAGGATCTCCAGCTCTGCTGGGTTATTAAGTAGCTTGTTTATGAAGTCCCACACCACTCCGTGTCTTAGTCTTGGTCCAACAACGTTTGCGTAGCGTAGGACAACTGCTTTTATTCCGTAGAGCTTTGTGTAGGCGTGGATAAGCACTTCGC
>Ga0326760_1000328_pt1 | contig 27156 bp, 39 predicted proteins | sample GCREP_S_FD_207668 | JGI IMG/M metagenome (GOLD analysis project Ga0326760, IMG submission 207668) | Hot spring sediment microbial communities from Geyser Creek Basin, Yellowstone National Park, WY, United States - GCR.EP_S | ecosystem: Environmental > Aquatic > Thermal springs > Near-boiling... | reverse complement strand
CCTCACCGCAGTGGCACGGGTAGCTCTCGAAGGTGCACGGGAAGCGCTCAAGGAGGCACGGGAAGCGCTCGAAGTAGCACCCAGGCGGGACCCACCTGCGCGCGCGGGATGGTCGCCTGCGCACCCTCGCTACCACCTCCTGCTCCTAGTCTTCTCCAGTAGCTCGTTCAATCTTTTCTTCAGGCTCGCCATCCTGCTGGATAGCCTGTAGGCCCTCCTAGCGGGTAGGTCCCTTCTCAGCCTGTAGTACCACCTCCTGAGGCTGTTCCACCTCTCCGTGAGCTTCCACGCGATGTTGTTCAGCTCGCTGAGCTGAGAGCCAGCAAAGTACCCGTAGCCGAGCCCGCCCTTCACCGCCTGGTCCACGGCCTTCTCCAATTGCTCGACCTCCCCCTCAAGCCTCCCAAGCTGCTGTTCAAACTCCTCCACGTCGACCTCGGTGAGCGGGTCCAAGGGGTCGTCCTCCCCGCTGCCCTCCTCCTGACCCGCTGCGAGCTGGAGACCGAGCTGAACCCTGGCCTCGCCCTCGAGCCACTGAACCAGGACCTCCCTGACGAGGGCGCTCACGCTCTTCTTCTGCCTCCTCGCTATCTCCTCTATCATAGAGGCGAGACTGCTCTCGATGTAAAAGTGCATCACCACCCCTCGCTCCTTCAGGATTCGTGGACGGGACATACACCCACCCCCCCTCACACCATCTTTGATTATTTATAACTAACGAATGAAAGGGGGGGTGTGCGTATATGCCCCGCTGAACCTAAACCCTCTTTTACACTCTACACTCTACACGCGTACTCATTGTTAAAAGTAAAAAGAGAGAAGCCGGGTAGGTCCCCAGGGGTCTACCCGATTTTACAATCTGCGCTTAGAGCGCTCACTCATCGTTAAAAGTAAAAAGAGGGGGACCTAGGGAACCTTTTTTAAGTCGCCCCCTGCTAGACGGAGTGGATGACGGGGGACAGTGACGGTGCATAGCGCTGCCAGCGACGTGTCCCGACAGCCAGCGCCCCCCGACACCCACCAGCCTTAGGGACCTACCCCCTTTTACTTTCTACGCTCTAACCACTCACTCATCGTAAAGAGTGAAAAGAGGGGGACCTGGGGGACCTAGGCGCCCACTCACTGTTAGAAGCGGAAGGCGGGACCTGCGCAAGGCCTCCTGGGACCATTACACCACTGGTGTAAAGACTGGCGCTGAGGCCCCCACTCAGCCCCCTCGCCACTCGAACTTTTCAAGCACCCCCCACTGTTCGGGAACCTATTACACTACTGGTGTAAAATGCAGCCATTACACCACTGGTGTAAAGACTTGCACCACACCAGGGACCTACGCCTAGCCCCCCACTCGTTACACCACTGGTGTAAAGACTTGGGCGGCACTCGTATATGGGGCTCAGTCGACCACACCAGCATAGCGACATCATTATACCACATGGTATAAAAACGCTCACCAGCCATACAGCAGCAGAGAGAGCAATAGAGAGAGCAATCAGCGCAGCAACCAGTATAGCAACAGAGGGAGCAAAAAAATACACCACGTGGTATAAAAAATACCTAAATAAATAATACTAATAGTGCACGTGCACTATTAGTATTATTTATTTAGGTATTTTTTATACCACGTGGTGTATTTTTTTGCTCCCTCTGTTGCTATACTGGTTGCTGCGCTGATTGCTCTCTCTATTGCTCTCTCTGCTGCTGTATGGCTGGTGAGCGTTTTTATACCATGTGGTATAATGATGTCGCTATGCTGGTGTGGTCGACTGAGCCCCATATACGAGTGCCGCCCAAGTCTTTACACCAGTGGTGTAACGAGTGGGGGGCTAGGCGTAGGTCCCTGGTGTGGTGCAAGTCTTTACACCAGTGGTGTAATGGCTGCATTTTACACCAGTAGTGTAATAGGTTCCCGAACAGTGGGGGGTGCTTGAAAAGTTCGAGTGGCGAGGGGGCTGAGTGGGGGCCTCAGCGCCAGTCTTTACACCAGTGGTGTAATGGTCCCAGGAGGCCTTGCGCAGGTCCCGCCTTCCGCTTCTAACAGTGAGTGGGCGCCTAGGTCCCCCAGGTCCCCCTCTTTTCACTCTTTACGATGAGTGAGTGGTTAGAGCGTAGAAAGTAAAAGGGGGTAGGTCCCTAAGGCTGGTGGGTGTCGGGGGGCGCTGGCTGTCGGGACACGTCGCTGGCAGCGCTATGCACCGTCACTGTCCCCCGTCATCCACTCCGTCTAGCAGGGGGCGACTTAAAAAAGGTTCCCTAGGTCCCCCTCTTTTTACTTTTAACGATGAGTGAGCGCTCTAAGCGCAGATTGTAAAATCGGGTAGACCCCTGGGGACCTACCCGGCTTCTCTCTTTTTACTTTTAACAATGAGTACGCGTGTAGAGTGTAGAGTGTAAAAGAGGGTTTAGGTTCAGCGGGGCATATACGCACACCCCCCCTTTCATTCGTTAGTTATAAATAATCAAAGATGGTGTGAGGGGGGGTGGGTGTATGTCCCGTCCACGAATCCTGAAGGAGCGAGGGGTGGTGATGCACTTTTACATCGAGAGCAGTCTCGCCTCTATGATAGAGGAGATAGCGAGGAGGCAGAAGAAGAGCGTGAGCGCCCTCGTCAGGGAGGTCCTGGTTCAGTGGCTCGAGGGCGAGGCCAGGGTTCAGCTCGGTCTCCAGCTCGCAGCGGGTCAGGAGGAGGGCAGCGGGGAGGACGACCCCTTGGACCCGCTCACCGAGGTCGACGTGGAGGAGTTTGAACAGCAGCTTGGGAGGCTTGAGGGGGAGGTCGAGCAATTGGAGAAGGCCGTGGACCAGGCGGTGAAGGGCGGGCTCGGCTACGGGTACTTTGCTGGCTCTCAGCTCAGCGAGCTGAACAACATCGCGTGGAAGCTCACGGAGAGGTGGAACAGCCTCAGGAGGTGGTACTACAGGCTGAGAAGGGACCTACCCGCTAGGAGGGCCTACAGGCTATCCAGCAGGATGGCGAGCCTGAAGAAAAGATTGAACGAGCTACTGGAGAAGACTAGGAGCAGGAGGTGGTAGCGAGGGTGCGCAGGCGACCATCCCGCGCGCGCAGGTGGGTCCCGCCTGGGTGCTACTTCGAGCGCTTCCCGTGCCTCCTTGAGCGCTTCCCGTGCACCTTCGAGAGCTACCCGTGCCACTGCGGTGAGGTGGAGGGTGGGTGAGCGGGGAGGAGGGTGAGGCCGCGGCCTGGCCGTCCTACATCCTAGTCGAGGTGGACGCTAGCGCGAGCGAGGCTCTCGAGCTGTGGGAGAGGCTCGTCGAGGAGCTTTACCCGCGGCTGAGGACGCCCGTGTTCGTCGTGTGGAGCGGGGGCGTGGACCTCAGCCCAGCGGAGCTGGGCAGCAGGCTCGGCAGGCTCCTCGCCAGGATGCGCGTCTCCCCCCTCACCCTGAGCCACCCCGTGGACGCGGTCGAGGAGCTGGAAAGGGAGTGGTAGCAGCCTGCTACCTCGACGCGAGCATCATACTTTCAGCGCTGATCACCACGGACTCCAGGCACCAGGCTTCGGTAGAAACCCTGGAGAAGCTCCGAGAGCAGGGGCAGCGACATATTTATAGTGACCGCGATCTACAGCAGCAAGCTGGAAAACGTAGTCCAGAGAAGGAGGAGAGCTGGGAGATGGATCTGATCATCCGCTACGACCCCGAGGCTGACGTGCTGGCCGTGAAGCTCAGGGAGGGCGCCGTGGCGGACGAGGAGCTGCTCAACAACGACGCCGTAGTAGGCTACGACCGGGAAGGGAGGGTGGTGTACGTGGAAGTACTCGACGCCTCGAAGAAAGGCCTGGCCAGCGCGCTCGCGCGCGCACGCGCTCTACCAAGGTTAAGCCTCAGGATGCTGCTAGAGAGGCTGGAGGAGGTTCACGGCGTGGAACTACCCGAAAGCATCGTGGACGCCCTCGTTGACTGGGAGCAAGACCTCCTCTTCGTGAGGTTCAAGGAGCCAAGCGGCCCCGAGGTGGGCGAGCCCCTGCCAACGAGAGCCCCCGCCATCCTTTTCACCGACGAGCGCACCGGCGAGGTCACGGCGCTAGAGGTGATAGGCTTGAGCGAGCTATTAAAGGAGCTGGAGAGGCCGTCAAGCAAAGGTTTATAAGCCAGCGGTGACCAGTGGTAACTCGGTGGAACCGGATGCGACCAGTCGGTTCCACCGGTATTAGCGCTGCGGATGTGGCGGGAGTTAGCGGTCCCGCTCCCGCTGAAAGCACCATCGGGACCGTACACGTGTACAAGATGTCATACAGGAAGTGTGTTAAGCGGCCAGGGCTCACGTACCCTATCGCAGTATGCCCAGTATGCCACACCGTGGTGGAGCCGAGCAGAGCTGAGCTGAGCAAAACCGGCGCGCATGGCACGATGTACTTCGTGCACCCGCACCCGCTGGAGTTCATAATACTCGAAGAGAGCAACAGTGGAAAGAGGCGGGTAGTCACGACGCAGGGCATCCCTCAGAACCTTGAAACAGGAGTGGGTAACGCGTGGATCCTCCACGACACCAGCCCCGAGGAAATCAAGGACATGGTCAAGACGCTACTTGAGATGATACCAAGGTAGGGGATACTTCGCGCGAAGAGGTGGTGAGGGAGTGAGCATGCGGATGGAAATCCTCGAGGGCGTCCGCGTGGACAGGAGACAGGTGGCAGGCGCGAGATGGGCGCTGCTGTTCATGGACTTCGCGTGTGTAGCATTTGGGGCTGCAAGGGAGGCATTTGAACGAGAAGACTACGAGGAAGCGGTCTTCTTCCAGGGGTTAGCGATGTGGTGCCTGGAGAAGTCCAACCACTACTTGCGTAGATACTTCGGCGAGAAGAAGGTGAGCGTGGAATGAGCGTGGTGTACAGCGTGAAAAGGGTCGGTGAACTGATCATAGTCGAGTTCGACATTCCGGGCGGGGTTCTAGACGTCGCGAGGCTGCCCGAGGCAGTCTCCGGTGCCCCGAGGGTGGAGGGCGACTGTGTTGTCTGCGTGTCTGGGAGGGGGCCGATCTGGCTCTACGGTGCGCTCCTGCACCTGTACCATTACGCCAGGGCCCTTGCTGTGTTCGAGCCGCGGCTGAGGAAGTGCATCGTCGTCGCCACCCATTACCCGAAGTACAGGGTCGGGGACCTGCTGAGCGTGGAGTGAGGTGGGAGCTGGCATGAGGTCTAGGGAGGAGGTTGAGCGGCTGGTGGACCTGCTCAGCAAGGTCTCCGAGGTGTTCTGGTCCCTCAGGAGGATGGAGCCCGCGGTGCGCCTCACAGTGGAGAACGAGATCTTCACGGCCCAGGTCGAAGCTCGTGGCCACAGCGCGGACTTGTACGTTAGGGGCAAGGACTACTGCCTGGACCTCTACATTACCAGCTACGACGAGGGACCTGTCGACGAGGCTAGGCTCGCAGCGAAGATTCTGAGGTGGGCGCTCGGGGAGAGTGTAAAGGATGACAGGTGCGTGGAGCGCTTCGAGCGCGCGCGAGGAGGAGGTGAAGATGGGTGAGCACCAGTTCCCTGAGGAAAGCTGGCGAGGGTGATTTTACACGAGGTGGTGTGGGGATGAGCAAGAGCATTAAGGTTAGGGTTGGAATGCTTAGGGAACTGCTTAAAGTCAGGGACGAGGTGCTCGGCGGGAGGTACAGCATGAGCCAGGTTGTGGAGCTTTGGCCCAGGTCTCCCTGCTGCAACGCACTCCTAATCCAGGACCCGGTGACAGGGGCGATTGTGTGCAGCAAGTGCCGCAAGGCGTACGGGGTGGTGGAGCATGAGTGAGGGACCCGAGAGGGCAAAGGAGAGGGCAAAGGAGGTGGCGGAGAGGCTGTTCGCATTGATGCCAGACTTTGACTACTTTGACTTAACCATGCACAGGCTTGAGTACATCATTGAAAATCTGGACGAGGAGGCGGCCAGAGAGGTGCTGGCGTACTACGATTTGGTGGAGCTGGCGAGGCAGTGCAGGCACTACGCACACGTGCTCCTTCACATCGCTTGGCACATAGACGAGATCCTGAGGAGGTGAGGGTATGAGGATCTGGAGGTGGGTGGGCCTCAACAGGGTCCTTTACGTCGAGGTCTGCGCGGAGAGGTGGAGGTGAGCGCGGGTGGCACGGCGGAAAAACAGGGTCTACTGCCCCATCTGCAATCGGACGTTCAGCAGGAGCATAATACACCAGCACTTCGACAGGCACGTCCAGGAGCTTCTCGCCAATGGCGTGATCAGGGTCCTCAGGTTCAAGGACGGGACCGAGTGCTACGGCTACAAGGGCAAATGGTACATCTCAGTCAGGGAACTCCTCGAAGAAGTTGCGAGAGAAGAAGGGAAGTGAGGGACCATGAACAGGGATACGCCCTTCGTTTATCTCAAGCCCGAGGAGAGGGCCTCCCTCATCAAGGAGGCGTTGGCGAGGTGGCTGGCCAGGCAGCGAGGGACAATGGCTGTGCTGAGGCCCGGCAGGTTCCTGAGGGATGTACTAAGAGGCGGCAACAACCCAGCGCACGCGAGCGTGGTTGTGGAGGACCTGAAGGACTACTGCCGAGAGATCACAGATGAGAAAGGCAGGAGGTGGAAACTCACCTGGATCGAGAGGCGGAGGAGGGGGCGCAGGTCGCCTGGGGCATACATGAAGGATGTCTACGTGTTTTACGAGCGGGTGGGCGCGTAGCCCTCAGAGCTTCCTCGCTGTGCAGACGATGTTGGTCCCGCCATCGTTGTAGATCTCCTCAACTGCGAAGCCATGTCTTTCTAGCAATCTTTTCAGTGTGGAGATGGTGAATCCGCTCTTATGCGTGTTTTCCGGGTAGTCTTGTCCACCATAAACCCAATACGAGATTTGGTCCCAGTCGTAGGACCCCAATAGTATCACTTTCTTCGCTATCGCCACCAAATCAGGGACCTGTATCCTCAGAACCCCTCCCCTCTTCAGTATCCTGTGACACTCGCGTATAACGTCTTCCACCTTTCTCCACGAGACGTGCTCCAGGCTGTCCTTCATCAGGATCTCCTCGGCGCTCTCGTCGGGGAAGGGGTAGGGCGTCCTTTCCATGTCCCAGACCAGGTCTGGATCCACCTCCTTTCTGATGTCGACGTTGATGTACCCGGGGCGCTTGTCCAGCCCGCAGCCCAGGTTTATTTTCACGTGGCATGTGTAGGCGGGAGGGGCCTCATAAATCGTGTGACGTTTCGAATAAATCGGGTCGCGCGCTGCAACCATGATGCCGAGGCTGTCCAGAACCAATAAGACCAGCCCCGTAGACCTGTCGAACGTCCAGCTGGTGCTCTTCGCGGGAGGTGCGGGGAAGCGGCTGGGACCTGGCGTGGTGAAGCCTTTGCTCGCGCCCTGCGGGATCCCGCTCATCGACCTCCAGATAGGCTACGCGCTCGCAGCTGGCTTCAGGAGGATCACGATACTGACTGGGTACGGTGCGGACGAGGTGGAGAGACACGTGCTCAGGGCGTGGCCGGAGTACTCTGACCACTTCGTCCTCCTGAGACACGAGTGGAACCCCCTTGTTCGCCCGTACGGGACGGGGAGGGCCCTTCTGCACGCCATGCGAGAGGGGGTGGTGGACAGGGAGAGAGCGGTCCTCACGCTCTTCGTGGACGACTTGTTTGCTAGGGTCCGTTACGCGCACGACGTAGTGAAGACGTACTACAGGGCGCTCGGCAGAGGCAACGTCCTGGCGGTCGTCCTGACGCACCCAGGTGTGCACCTTCCGTACGGTGTCGTGAGCGAGGGTCGAGGAGTCTTCACAGAGAAGCCCTTCCTCAGCGTTCACGTGTCAACGGGCATGTACCTACTCACTCCCCTCGCCCTGTCCAAGCTCGAGGAGGCGATAACGAGCGACGTGTACTACGGGGCGCAGGAGGAGCTGAGCTTCGAGAAGTGCGTGCTGGAGCCATGGTCCCGCAGGTACCCAGTCCTGAGAGTGGACGTGGTGAGGGGGGAGTGGCTGCCGGTGAACGACTGGAAGGCAGCCGACCAGGTGTGCCGCTTCCTGCGAATGTGCGACTGGGCCTCCGAGTGGCTCCCCGCGCGCTCGCAGTAATCCTTATATATCTTACATTTGAAGTAAGATCGTATGACGGGGCAAAAGCGGGTTACCTTTCATGGTACAGCGCCAGAGGACGTTGTAGTCAGGCACGGCAGCGTGTACATCACGAGGAGAAAGGACTACACTGCGGTCACCAAGGTCGTCAGCGTGAAGCTGCCCGTGGGGCTGATAGAGCAGCTCGACAGCCTGATAGAGAAAGGGTACTTCCAGAACAGGGGCGACGCCATCAGGGAGGCCATCCGCAGGCTCCTCGCCAGCTACGCGCGCGAGAGAGAGCCACAGCCGGTCCCAGGGGTGCGGTAATGGTCATCGTAAGGTGTCCCAGCTGCGGTCACGCGTTCCAGGTCGATCTGCGTAAGGGCAAGGGTGCGCACTACACGAGGGGTGGCTTCACGCCCACTCGGCTGCACGAGGAGATAATGAAGGCGATAAGGACCATCGTCTCGCAGAAGATGGAGGGCGCGACGAAGAAAGAGATAGAGGCGTACCTGAGAAGCAAGGGCATCAGCATCAGCGGTAACAGCCTGTCAGGGCGCCTCTCAGAGCTGTTGGGAGCTGGCCTCGTTGAGGTTCTCTACACCCAGGTCAGGGTGTACGATGAGAAGACGAGGCAGTACAGGTTCCGGAAAACCCCGGTATGGTACCTGAGCGCTAAAGGTGTGGAGTACCTGAGGAGCAGGCCCGCTTAAAGGCAGGCCGTTTTTTACCGCTGTTTCTCCAGCTTCTCCAGGTACTCACTCGCCCTCTTCCTCATCTCCTCCCTCCTCTTCCTCTGTATCTCCACCACCTTCTCGTTCACGTCGTCCGGGAAGACTTTAACCTCTATGATGATGCGCGGGTGCAAACCGTGCCACGTGAAGCGTATGCTGTGCCTGAACCCCCTGAGCCTGTATGACGCGACTTTCTGAATAATCCTTAGCTGCTCTATTGCATTTTCCAGCAATGCTCTTTCAGTACCCTTGTATAACTCGTTGACCTCCTCAGGAACTGTGAATATGTATCCGTACCTTTTGTAAACTACTCCCATAGCGGCTCCCCAGGCGATGCTGCGGCTCGACCATCGCCCTATCGTACCCTAATACCCTCGCAACTATACTTTAAGCGTTTTCTCACGCGTAGAGCGCACGGTGAGGGCAAGTGCCCACGCCTAGAACCCCGAGCAGAAGGTACCAGAAGTGGGATGTTAAGTTCGACCCCACGGTAGTCAGCGCTAGGTTCACAGCGGTGAAGCCTGTCGCGGAGAGCAACGCGCAGGACGGTCTGATCCCGTTCGCGAACCTCGACTTCGCGATCGCTGGCCTGCTCGACCAGAACGGCATCACCGGTCCTGACAGGGCTAAGTATCTTGCCCTTGCTAGGAAGCTTCAGAGGGCAGCGAACAGGGTTTCCGGGAGCGCGCTGAACAAGTACGCCCTTGGACTCAAGCAGTACTGGGTAACGGCGTACGGGGCCGACCCCGCCATCTGCGACAAGATCATCAACTTCATCCTAGGATACGCCCCAACGTACTAAGGATAGGTGGCCCTGGCAGCTGCAAACAGTTGGTAAACAGTATTTTTTTTACCCTGTTTTGCTGAGCTTCTCACGTGAAAAGGGTAGCGATATTCACCGGTAAAGCACCTAGCCTGAAGGCTGTCGCTGAGGACCTCGCATTAGTCGCAGTCGAGTACAACATCACTCCCCTGGTCTTCACGGACATATACCCGCAGGTGGTGTACTCAGGCAAGGTCCAGGCGGCCATATTCTTCTACCCGATGGACCCTGTCTTCGCGGTGGACAAAGCCACCTACTACTACGACTTCAGCAAGATGCTCCAAGGTGCGGCAGCGTGGTACACCACCGTGGAGGGCGAGATATTCAGGGAGTACGTGAACGACCCGGTGTGGAGGTACGTCGAGTTCATCGCCAACTCGCAGTACACTAGGGAGAAGCTGCAGAGGCGCGGCCTGAACGTGATCATGACGATCCCGCACGGGGTCCACCGGAGCGTGGTGGAGCAGGCCAGGAAGCTCGAACCGGCCTTGAGGAAGCGGGTCGAGGAGGAGCTTAAGGGCACGGTCACCTTCCTAGTCGTGTCGAATAGCCACAGGAGGAAGAACCTGGATGGATTGGCCAAGGCGATGGACATTCTCACCCAGAGGCAGGTCTTCAACTACACGGTTCTCGGCATAGTAGAGGGGAAGCCGCCCCACGAGGCGATGTACAAGGTGGCGGAGTTCGGCAGCAAGCCCAGGTACGAGGTCCTGGCTGCCATGGCCAGCGTTGATTACGTCCTCATGCCCACGATGTGTGAAGGGTTTGGTCTACCATTGATCGAGGCCAACGCCATGGGGACCCCTGTCCTGCACGGCTTCTTCCCGCCTTTGAGCGAGTTCACGGACACGGATGCGAACATCACGTGGCAGGTGCAGGAGATTGAGTACGTTCCCCCAGATCCCGTGAGGGGCGGGGGGATAATGTTCGAGCTTCACAAGTTCCCGCCAGAGGCGATAGCGGACGCGATCATAGAGGCAATAGACATAAGGAAGAACTACCCGAGCAAGTACGAGGACATGCGCGCGAAGGCGCTGGAGAACGCGAGGCAGTATGACTCGTCTCAGCTGTACAGGAAGATATTCGAGGAAGTAGTAAGCGTATGATGTATGAAGTTGCTGTACTTCTACCCGAGGTTCCACGTTGTCAGCTTCAAGTACGTCGCTGAGCAGTACATTCGCATGCTCAACGGGACCTACGACGTGGAGCCGCTGGACGAGGCAGTCTTCCACGGCTCATCCATGAACTCGTCCCCCACCGTTATCCTGCACCCCCTGCTTTACATAGCTGGCAAGGACATCGACTGCTTCATAACGCAGGTGTCGAAGGCTAGGTACACGGTAGGTATAGACGTGGCTGACAGCGACAGGGTTAGTGTGGACGCTGTGACGATCGCGAACCTCACCGACGCCCTCATCGTCCCTTCGAGTTTCGCGCGAAGGGCGTACGCGGAGAGCGGGGTGAGGGGTCCGATCCACGTCGTCCCCCACGCCCTTGACGATGCTTTTCTCTCTGAGAAACCACCGCAGGGCTACGTCGACGAGCTGGGGGAGTACATACCTCTGTTGCAGAAGCTCAGGGAGAGGTACAGGGTCCTGTTCTTCTACTCCCTGTGGCACTCAGATTACAGGAAGGGGGCGGACCTGGTTTTCGAAACCCTGACGCAACTCTCGAAGGAGAGAGGGGACTTCGCGCTGATCGCGAGAACGGGTAGCCCCCTATTCCTTTACGAGACGGAGAAGCTCGGAATAAGAACCCTAGCGATAACCAGGCACATGTCCCACGCGAGCATGCGGTACCTGTATGACCTCTGCGACATCTACCCTCTCTTCAGCAGGGGTGGCGGCTTCGAATTAAACGGCCTGGAGGCCCTGGCGAGGGGAGAAATCGTGATTGCTAGCGAGGGAGGGGCGTGGGAGGAGTACCTGCCGCGGGAATTCCTTGTACCGGCTAGGGCGTGGGTGAGGGTTTTCAGGGACAACCCGTATCACACTGGTTTAGGTCCCGAGATAGACGTGGAGAAGGCGGTGGACAGGCTCCACGCCATCATGGACAACATTGACGAGTGGAGGGCGAGGGCTGCGGAGTACTCCGCAGCGGTGAGGGAGAGGTACTGCTTCGAGCGCGTAAAGGATATTTTCGTTTCAACGATGAGGAGCATCGTGGGTGAGTAGGCTGTGAGCGACGAGATCCCCGTTGAAACCGCCATGGCGCTCGGTAAGATAGTGAGGGAGGTTCTAGACAGCCGTGGAATGCCGCGTGGGAAGATGCTTGCCTTCCTGCGCGACTTCGCCCTGAAGTACTACTACGCGCACAAGAAGGGGCTGGACGACTACAAGGAGGACCTGAAGGAGGCGTACGCGAGCTGGGGCGTCCCAATGGACGTGCTGGACGAGGTTGCGAAGAAGATAGAGAGCAGGTACAGCAGGAGAGAGTAGGCGTCATGTCGTACAAGAAGGTAGCAGACCACGTCGACGTCATCAGCAGCCAGCTGTGGAGAGACCTGCTGAACGAGTTCATATTAAGGTGCAGGTACTACTCGTACCTCAACTCCAAGCTTCTGGACATCGCAAAGGCGCTGGAGTCGCTACCCGCACCCCTATCCGGTAGGCCCGTGAGGCCCAGCCTTTACAACGGCATGGTAAGCGCGTGCAAAGAGCTGCTCACCACCTTCAACAAGAGCGCCCCGCCAGGCCTTAGAACCGTGGTCTCGGGGGACTGGGTTTTATCGAGCGACGTGAACGCCCTGATAGACTGCCTGAGCACCGTGCCACCAGCGGGCACTGTATACCTTTTCAATACCAGCGACTGGGACGCGGCCAGGAGCTACGTGGCCGACAACACGATCATCATCACCACGTGGTCTCCCCCCACGCTGACCAGCAGCGAGGTGCTCGACGTGCTTGACAAGTACCGAGCGGTCTTCGTAATCGAGGTGGACACGGAGCCGTATCACAGAATTGCAAATCAGGCGTACTACCAGGTGCTCTACACAGTGTCCGCACCCACGTGGTGCATGTGTGACTGGGGCGAGGTGCTCGAGGAAAGCTTCCAGAGGTTCCTCGGGAGAGAGGCGGAAGGTCTCTTCGACTACATGGTGGACAGCTCGCTTAAGGTCCCCGAGGCGGTATTATGGGCCCGCTACCCCGGCACGGCGACGTGCGGCTGGAGCTACGTGAGGCACGGGAAGGGCGCGGTGGTCGAGGTGCCGTGCGACGGCTTCTGGAGGAACGTGGGCGTGCTCGCATCGTACATCGACGCGCTGCGCTACACCTTCCTCGACCTCTCCTCGCCCCTCAGGGTGCTCCACCTGGGGCACTACGTCTCGGACCGGCCCGAGTGGCACAAGTGCTACCCCGCTGACGCGTGCTGGCGGCAGCTCGCGTCGCAGTACGGCTACAAGCTGGTGGACCTGAGGTGACGTTTGCGTGAGCAGCAGCGTCGAGCCCCAGAAGCAGCTCCTGCTCCAGAAGACGATAGGTGACGAGGGACCGGAGATAACGCGAAAGCGGATGACGGCCATCGACGACATCCTGAACTTCGACAGCGTCTACGAGGCGATGATCGAGATGCTGGCTGCGCTCATGACGAGCAGCGACTTCGGCATCGGTCTCACGGACTTCAGCATCTACCACGTGAACTTCACGTTCAGGCTGCCGACGATAGACGAGATACTCAGCGGCATCTACATCGTCCCCGTCCAGATAAGCCTGGAGGAGGACTTCTCGCAGTACGTCAAGCTCGACCTGGGGCTGTACTTCGACCCGAGCTGGATGCTCGACTACTTCCAGACGCTCAACTGGTTCTTCAAGGACGGGGTATTCAACCCGATCAGCTGGCAGTTCACTTACAGCAAGGTAGCGCTCTTCGACGTAACGAAGTACGGAGAGGGGGTGTACTGGGAGGGCGACACCGCACCGAGCAACCCCACCCTCGGGCAGCCGGTGCAGCTGACGCCTGTGCAGTCCAACGCGCTGCTGTCCCTGTCTCACTACGCTAGCGTGAAGCCCTGGATAGTCAGGCAGTACACGGTTCTCCTAGGAAACGAGCAGCTCGCGAAGGCGTACCTCATGAGGAAAGATTTCCTAGAGAAGACAATGAAGGACGCGTTTTTCCTTGGATTCTCCATGCTGAACTATTCACCAATCAGGACAAAGGAGATACAAAATGGTGTAGAGGGGGTAACGATACACGTAACGGTGGATTCTCAGGATGTCGGCATCTTCGTGCACACGCTTGACAGGGTGTGCTACGGCTTCATACTGGGTGTCACACCGCTGGGGCTAGGGCGCTTCACACCCGAGGAAGCGTACACCACCTTCAGGAACACGGGACCTAGGTACGCGTTCTGGAGGGCGATGAAGCAGAAGCAGAGGTTCCAGAGCATGGCGACGGAGCTGCTCTTCACGGTCCCAGAGCAGGAGAGGCTGTCGATACCGCAGTCTCCAAGGGTAAATGTCTATGGTGTCCACAGGCATGCACAGGAGCAGCTCAGGGACCTTGTCATGCGCGTGTGCAGCGACGCGGGTCCATCGCAGCTGGTGAGCTACTACATGGCCGCCTTGGAGGCCGCGTACAAGGACAGGGTGAGCCACAAGCGGATGAGGGGGTGGAAGGCTCAGCTGAGCGACGAGGAGTTCAAGCGGATGTGGCTGGAGAAGTGGGAAACGCTTGGCTTAAATACTTCGAAGCTGTTACAGCTGTACGACCTGGTGAGAGCATGGGGGAGGTCACTGGTCCTAGAAAGAGTGAGGAGGCCTCAGGCGGTAGCGTAGAGCCCCAGGAGCAGGTCCCAGCCGTAGCACCAGCTCCGCTGATGGTCCCGCAGCAGCAGGTCCCCGTCCAGCCGCAGGTCCAGATCTCGCCCGAGCGGATACAGAAGCTGCAGGAGCTGCTTGCGCAGCTTATCATAGACAGCACGGACCTGGGCCTCGCGCTGGGCGCGCTTGACTGCCCCTATGCCGAGAAGTGCCCCCTCGTCAGGGCGAGCAGGGAGATCGCGAAGAGCCTGCTTGAAATCAGGAAGCTCACGAAGCGCTGAAACCGGCTTTTCTCTCTGACTCCTTCTCCTCTGGGGGCGCGCTCACAAAGCTTTTAGTTATCCAGCGTGAACTGCCTTGTTGAGCGGGATGCTGGGAGAGGAGGTTAAGAGGATCACGCCCACGCTCAAGATACCCCTCGTCCCTAGCCCTGAAAAGGAGGAAGGCAGCGAGCAAGGGACTGAGAAACGATCGCGCGTGGAGCTGTCCGAGATACCCCCGGGAGCAAGGGCGCAGGTGAAAAACTACGTAGTCGAGGTGGTGGAGGTCCACAAGGTAACGTTTCCCTGGAAAACGCAGTACATCGTGACGTGCAGGCTGCACGACTCTGGCAAGGTCCTGGGACCTTTCCAGGTCTACGCGGACGACGCTGATGACTTCAAGAGAAAGCTGCTCAGGGACATAGAGATGTACGAGAGGCAGAGGGCTGGTGGAGGAGTATGACGGAGGATCTCTCCCCCTTCACACCTGAGGAGGCCAGGACCCTAGTTTGCCAGGTGGACGTGTCCTTCCTGTTAACAGGCGCGCAGGTCCCGCTGGAGCAGCTGGACACGCAGCTGCTTGAGAGAGCTGTCGTGGAGTACGGTGGCCTGGTGGACCCTGTTGGCCAGTTCCAGGCGTGGATATCCAGCGTCATCAGCGACTTCGCGAACTGGATAGCAGCACAGGTGACAGGCGCGATAAGCGCATTCACGAACACGATCATCAGCGCGTTCAACCAGGTCATCGGCCCCCTCAGGGATGCTCTCACCAAGGTTGTTATACCGAGCATAGCAACATTCGTCCAAGGGGTCCAGGACTTCTTCACGAAAACGCTTCCATTTTTCTTTGAAAGCGCGATCAAGACGATCCAGGGCTACATAGGCAACATAGTATCCGCACTGGAAAGCGCGGGGTCCCAGCTATCAGATATCGTGAAGAGGATACCGCAGGTCCTCTCGACGATCTCGGACACTGTGTCGAAGCTCGTCAGCGACATAGCCACGCGTGTACAGTCGCAGCTCACAAACATATTCAACAATGTAGTAAATGCTCTTCAGATGGGTGTATCACAACTATCAACATTATTTAGCAATGCAGCCAAGACGCTGCAAGACATATTTGCCAACATCCAGAGGACCCTAGGCGATTTGCTGAGCAGGATACAATCATCGCTCGCATCCATACCCTCGACCCTTCAAAGCGCATTGGCAAGCATCCAGAAGGGGCTAGGGGACCTTGTTGCAAACGTTCAAAAGGTTTTCCAAGGGGTCTTGGACGCATTGAAAGATGTTCCCAGTTTCATAATGAAAACGGTTAAGGATATTCAAAACTTTATATGGGAGCATTTGCCTGACTGGGTAAAGAACTTCTTGTCTGAGGCCCCCAAAGCCCTCGGGCAAGTGGGGGTAACAATACAAGGATTTGTGAATTCTATCCTAAGGTTCCCCGAGTGGTTCCCAAGATGGTTCTACGACCACATAGCGAGGCCAATCTCAGAGGCCCTTCAGTCCCTGGCAAAGTGGATATGGGAGCACTTGCCGGACTGGCTTAGAAACGCCCTAACCACGCTCGGGGACATCCTAACCAAGGTGTGGGATATTATCAGCAAGATACCCGGGGCGTTCTGGGACTTCGTCACGAAGACTGTTCCGGATTTCTTTACCAAGACCCTACCAGAGTGGGGTAAACGAATCTATGACTTTTTCAAGGGTATATACGATAAAATAAAACCAGTCTTTGAGCGTATATGGCAGTGGATATCGGTTCCCGAGACGTTCTGGCGGGATCTCACACAGTTGTTCACCGCCCTGGCGAAGTGGTTATGGGACGCGGCGAGGGGCATCTGGGACGCGGTGCAGGGCGCGCTCAGGTGGCTCACCGAGTCCTTCAAGGCCGGTCTGCTCTGGCTGAAGGACGTGATGGTGGGCGAGGTGGAGGCGATAGTCGAGCTGGTCACGGCCATCTTCAGGGAGGCGAAGAGCCTTGTGGTGAAGTATGTGGGTATTCTCTCCAGCCTGGCTACCGAGCTTCTCTCGCCCCTCAAGGACCTGATACTGTCGTGGCGGGAGACGTTCGCGAAGATGATGCGAGGGGAGATGGGGGAGCTGGAGACGCTTGTCGCCATGGTCCTCAGCATCATACCGGTCTCGGTGCTGGTGTACTCGTCCTCGAGCATCTACGGTGCACTCTCGCACTGGGGCGCAGTGGTAAGGGAGGCCCTGGAGAAGGGTGCTGAGAAGATACCCTACATTGGGGGAGCTATAGCGGGGATCATCCACAGGATCATGGCTCCCATAAACCAGGCGATGTACCTGATGTCCAGGGACATTTCTAAGCTAGGGGAGAGGATACCGGACTGGTTCGGCTTCGCGTTCGCGTTCGCGTGGAGCGACGCGATCAAGCTGATATCGACGTGGCTCTGGAAGCGCTTCTTCAGGCAGTCCGTGGGCTGGGACCTGGTCTTCAGGCTGCCGTCGCAGCAGGACGTGAACGAGCTGGTGGTCAGGTTCTTGCCGCAGATGTACGGCTTCAACGTCACCACGCCCAAATACGAAAAGTGGGTTGCAGCGCCCGTACCGAGGAAGGAGGCCGTGAGCATGACGGCGGAGGACATGTTCGACGTGCTGCAGAACTACTACGACTTCTACGGCTACCCGGACACGTTCATCAAGCTCTTCACGGCCAAACCGGAGGAGTTCTACCTGGTCATAAGGGACAGGTTCGGAGCCGAGAGGAAGGTCCCGCTTGGCGCCCTGTACCAGCTGCCGTCGTTCAGCGACCTGGCGGAGATGATGGTCAGGGACCTGTTCCAGAGCCTCGACGACTTCCAGGCCATCAGCCTCGCCAGAGGCTACTACAAGGACATAGCTGCGCTCTACTACGTGTTCCACTACAAGTACCCACCGCTGGAGAAGATATGGGAGTTCTACAGCCGGGCTCAGGCGGGGTTGCTCTGGTACAGGCCCACGAGTGCCGAGATGAGGGATGTACAGCAGGCCGTCAGCCAGGTACTGCCGCCCGACAAGGCGAGGGACTACACACCGGTCCCACCGGTCCAGCTGAACGCACTGGGCAACCCGGACGTGGCAAAGGGTGTTCTCTACGCCCTGGCCACGTACGTCAAGTGGTACGACTACGCCCCCTGGTCCTGGATAAAGGGGTTCACGAGCGACAAGTGGCTTATGATCGACATGCTGGCGGACATTCCAATGAGGATTGATGCTAGGTGGATGTACAAGTGGATGGTCCCGGACTACGTCGGGGAGATCGCGGGCATCAGGAAGATGGCAGCGGGTCCAAGCCTGAGCGAGCAGGTAATGGGCCAGGTGGTGATAGCAAGGGGGATGAACCCGGTCTTCGTCCCAATGGTCACGGTTGCAGAGATGATGAACGCCCTCACGGAGGAAAGAACCGTGTTCAGGACGGGGATAATCAATGCGTTCAGGCGTGGCTTCACCACGCTCGACAACATGATGAAGTCCCTCAGCGGTCTCTTTACGCTGGACTTCTGGACCCCGGTGTGGAACGCGGACAAGTACACGTACGAGTGGAAGAAGGTCACGGTCCCGGTGCGTTTCCTCGAGGGGGAGGCCAAGCTGCTGGCTATGCGCGCGCTGTACGACAGGGCTGACATCTACTTCAGGGAGTTCAGGAGGCAGCTGATCGCGATGATCACGGACAACTACGACTCACCTGAGAGGTTGCCGGAGTTCCTGAAGAAGGTCGTGGACGACCTAAACAAGCAACTCGTGCAGTTCGCGAAGGCAATCGGGGCCGAGAAGGCGTTCCTGCTGCACTACGACGAGACGATGGCGAGCTTCGACAAGGCGTACGCGGAACTCAGGAACGCGCACAGAACCCTCACGCGCGGGCGAAGCTTCCTCAGGAGCATCCTGTACAGACTGTGGCAACGGTTCGCAGCGGGGTACGTGAGCGAGGAGGAGATGCGGGATTACATCGACGACCTGGTCAAGGAGTTCAAGCTGACGGATGCTGAGCGTGACTTCTTCCTCGAGACAGCGCAGCTCTTCAGGGAGCTGCACAGGCGACAAACCCTCGCGAAGAACATTCTCAGGAAGGTCAGACAGGGCCTCATAACAGAACAAGAGGCTGTGGAGCAGCTCGTGAAGCTCGGCTTCGACAGGGAGACAGCGCAGGCAGAGGTTGAGGCGGAGGTGAAGAGCTATGTTCCCACGATCTCGCAGCTGGCTACGCTGGTGGAGCTGGTTCCCGAGGCAATAACCCTCTTCGACAAGGTGGCGAGGAAGTACGGCATGACGGAGGAGGAGCGCAAGTACTGGCTGACGTACATAGAGCGGAAGGTGGTCAAGGACGAGGTGTCCAGGCTTGTCTCAGAGCTGATCATGGACTACGCCAAGGGGGTCATCAGCGACGACGAGTGGAAGAAGCTGATGGGCGAGCTGAGGGGCTTCGGCTACAACGACGCGGAGATACAGCTGCTAACCATGATCGCGAAGCTGAGACGCGCGCGCTACCAGAAGAAATAATCAAATACGCGCGCGCGTGAAAGAGTAGAGGTAGGAGGTGTATGAGCTGGAGGAACGTCCCAAAGAAGGAGAACTACTTCCCCTTATTCGCGGAGGACTGGAACGCGCTCGTCGACGCTGTGAACGACCTCTACTACATGCTGCAGACTCTCCCACCACCCCCACCAACAGGACCCTTCGTCGGTGGCTTCCTGTACGGCGATATCATCCCCTGGCTGGACCTCTACTACTCACTGGGAGACCCCGCGCACAGGTTCCTGAACGTGTGGGCGAAGAACGTCTACGCTGACCCCATCTGGACCTCGCTACTCTACGCCGGCGAGAACGTCCTAGTGCAGGGAAAGCCGGTGCTGAAGGACGGGGATCCGATCAGCATCTACGACGTACAGGACAGGGCGCGGGAAGTCCTAGCGTCGCTGCTGCAGCAGTACGTCACAGGTCCTCTGAGCGAGTACAAGGAGCAAGTACTCAGTCAAATAATAAAGATTCAATCACTGTTACAAGATACAAATACATTGATTAATAGCCATTTAGCAAGAGAACTATATGACACGTATAGTTATATGTTCAAATTCGACTATCCTAGTGGCGTATTACAGTTGTTCGCTCCACGTATGGGTTACAGAACAATAGTTAGAGGATGGTATGCTATATCAACTGGAACAAGCGGTATAGGACAAATGATGGGACAATACTCCCTTACACCAGTAGGACTCATACCTCTCTCGATACCCACCCTGTCTTTCCCAGATATATGGCTTGGACTTTATTATGATGAACCCTTGCTCCTCTACTACGATAACGTCTCAACAGGTGCATACCTGCAACTAATGTTGAACATCATACAGCAATGGACTGGGGTTAGCATAGTGTATCCAAGCGGAGTAGACCCTAGACCCTACATGCCCCCGTCAGGATGGAAGGTGTTCCTTAACTTTGTGGACCCGAGCGAGATTCAGGGACCGTACTGGAGCTGGTCCGACGTCTCTATCCTTCAGGTTAAAGATAGCTTACTAACGATGAGGGGTGTTGCAGGTGGTAGTGGATACGTCCAATACGATAATACAGATGTTACTGTGACTCAGGGTGTCGTCGTGTTTCGTGTCAGGGATGTAACTGGGGACATTCCCTACGACATAGTATTCCTCTTTTTGGCAAACGGGTCGAAATCAGTGAAATTCTCTCTCTACGGTGGAAAGCTCAACCCCGACGGCACGATTACCACGAGCATCTACGATTACTGGAGCTACACCACTATAAGAGATGAAATAATTTTAAAACAAGGAGAGTGGTATGTATTCATTTATGACTTTAGTGATAATACTATCAAGTTACTTGATGCAAGCGGAAACATTATCGTAACTGCGAATCCAACAACAACAGATGTCGATTACGGTCGATTCCTCACTTTTTTCGATTTATCTAATGGGGTTCACACAGTAGATGTGGATTGGTGGGGTGGAGGGTAAACTCAACATGTTTGATAAATTGGTTAATAGGTTAAGGGTGGCTTGGTGGGGATGGAAAGGTGGTGTTAGGTACGCGTTTAAGAGGAGCTTGGAGGAGTGGAGGAGGCAAAACAGCGACATTGTTGCCAGGCAGATGCTCGCCACGGTGCTGCTCGTGGACCTCTACATGCTGATCGGGCAGGTCCTGCTGGACAGGAGACCGGAGGAGGTGGAGCTGCTAGTGAGGCAGATGCTGGGCGAGAGGGGGATGGACAAGGAGGTCTCGCACATGTACCAATAGAAAGAGGGGTGGGAAAAAAGCCTGTTTTTCCAGCGCCTACTGGGTTAGGAACTTCTCTAGGATACGCGCCACCAGCAGCTTTCCAGCGTCGTTCAGCACCTTCCTTTTCTCGTGAGAGCCGTCGAACTGTCTCACCACCACCGCCACGTCCTCCACCTCCACCCCCAGCCTCTCGTGCAGCTGCCTCAAGGTCTCCAGAGTGGCCTTCTTGTTCTCCTCAGAGGGGTTGGCTCGCAGCTCCCCGAAGCTCGCGGAGACCTTGTACACGTACCAGCTGACCTTGTCTAGATCACCTCTCGGTATGATACCTTTCTTCGCCCAGTCCAGCGCATTCATGGCTTCCAGTAAAACCTGCCACATGGAGACGCCTCTCTCCTCGGCTTTCTTCTTGAGCTTGTCCCTCAGGGACCTTGGTACGCGCATCAGCACGGTTGTCTCGGTCATTTCTGCCCCCACTGGTATTATACCAGACTGGTATAAAAACCTTTCGCCACGCGCAACCGCTAAGTATAAACGCCTTGGTACGTGTGTCATAACGGTGAAAGGGGCATGTTGGCAGCGGCTCAGGCGCCAACCCCCTACGAGCTTGCCCTTACGGCACTCCTAGTCGTCTCGGTGGGCGCGCTCGCCTATCTCTTCAAGAAGTACAACGACCTGGCGCGCCAGATCATCGAGGAGAAGCTGCTCGCTCTCAACTTCTTGGTGCCGGGGCTAGAGCAAATAATACCGCTTCTACCAGACAAGTACAAGGAGGAGGCCACCATCATACTAGGGGTGCTGAAGGAGATGAAGGCCATCAACGAGGCGCTCAAGCAGGTGTCACCGCTCAAGTGGTACGGCCTGTGGAGGGGCTACAAGGTCAGGCTGGAGGCGATGCTGGAGCAGGGGGTGGCCTGATGGCGACGTTCAGGGACGTTAGGGAGGCAGCAGTCAGGCTTGTCCTGCAGCCCCTGTCCTTCTCGCGCGAGGACTTCATAAGGGTGGTGGAGGAGTACGTCAACTCGCTGCCGGAGTGGAAGAGGAAGAGTCTCGTGGGCTATGTGAGGAAGGAAGAGGGGCGCGAGAGGAGCGTCGTCGTCACGCACGAGGAGCTGCCTCGGAAGCTCCGCGAGGACCCTGAGTTCTTCGACGCGTACGTCAGGGCCCTGGCGGGGATGCCTCTCTGAGGGGTGGTTGCGCGTGGCTAAGCTCGTGATAGTCGCGCCCTACTACGAGATTGCGACGTACCTGTGGAACCCGTTCCTAAGGGGCTGGGTAAAGCGCGAGCTTGAGAAGCGCGGGGCTGGCACTATACTCCTCTGGGCGGACGACGCGAGAAGGGATAAGCTATTCGACGCTGTGAAGGATCCAGACGCGAGGGGAGTCCTAGGCGCGATGCACGGGTGGGAGGAGGGCATTGTTGGCCAGTACAACTGGGTGCTGCTCCGGGTCGGTGACAGCATAGGTCCCGAGTGGAAGAAGCTCTGCTTCGCGCCCGTGAGCTGCCTGGTTGGGCAGAAACTGGTGCCTTGGCTCGTCGAGCAGGGCATCCCTGCGGGGATCGGGGAGGTGACCGAGTACTGGTTCACAGCCGAGAAGATGCAGCACCAGGGCGACGACCCTAACGAGGACGCCTTGATGAAGTACTACCTGCTGGCGGAGTACACCTTCTGGTACCGCTTGGCCGAGGGCTTCACAGCGGGAGAGGCCTACAGGATGATGATCAGGGAGTACTTGAGGCAGGCAGCGCTCGCGAAGCAGGTGGACGAGGAGACAGCGTACTACGTCAGCTACGACGCGCAGAACAGGAAGTTCTTCGGTGACCCCGACTTCAGGATTAGGGAGGGGGTGGAGACCGAGGTGCAGTACTCCGTTCACGTGGAGGTGAACCACAGGGAGAGGACAGACACGGTGGTCGTGCACGGCGCTGTGGTCACGGAGAAGGGGTACGTCTCGGGAGGCAGGGTGAAGGTGATCGTGAACGACGAGAAGCAGGAGGTGGAGCTGAGCCAGGACGGGACGTTCAAGGCGGCACTGACGTTCAAGTGGGAGAGGAACGAGAGGAGGGAGTACGACGTGCAGATCATATACGAGGGGAACCTGGCGCGCGGGTACCTGCCGAGGTACGTGGAGACAAAGGTCGTGGTCGAGCCCACCACCGTGCCGACGAAGCTGGAGATAGCGGAAATACTCACGGAGAGGAGTGGGCCGGTAGTGACGTTCAGGGTGTACGGGAAGCTTGTCGACGCGAAGGAGCAACCCGTGCCGGACAGGGAGGTGGAGGTGGTCGTAGGTGACGGGGAGTTGCGCAGGGCGTACACGAGGACCAACACGTACGGGGTGTTCGCGGCTAAGTTGGAGAAGAGCTTCCCGCCACTGCAGATGAAAGCAATTGTCACAGCGAAGTTCAGGGGGGACGACATGTACCAGGGCTCGGAGGATTCGAAGGTCGCAGAGTTTCCACCAAACTGGGACGTTATTTGGACGGTACTGGGAGCGATAGCGATAGTGGCGGCTGCGGTCGCGCTGCTCCTCCTGCTCCTCTGAGGTCCCTGGAAAAGGGCTTTTTTTACCTCCTTTCCCCTGCGCGCGGGAGGGGCGACAGGTTTTTATACCAGTGTGGCATAACACCATTGGTGGAAAAGATGCCCAAAATAACACGGGGCTTCAGGTGGGTGAAGCTGAGCGGGACCGTCGCGCTGGAGCACAGGGGGGAGCTTATCAGCGACATTGATAGAATAAAGGAAATCGTCCTCAGGTGTCCCAAGTGCGGGGAGAGAGCAGTTTCGTACGTGCTGCACAAGGGCCAGTACTACTACCTTTGGCACTACGCGAGGGGTCAGGGCAAGCACATGTGGTGCCTCGGTCCCAGGAACCCCGTCACGGACGAGGTCGTCAAGGACCTGAAAAGGCCGAGCGAGAGGAGGAGCACGCTCGAGCTGACCGAGGAGGAGCGGCTGGCGCTGTACAAAGTCTTCGTGAGGAAGAAGAAGTACACAGCCGAGGAGGCGAGGATTGCCCACGATGTCCTCAGAAGACTACTACAGTAAGTTCCTCTACTTCGCGTACTGCTGGTCCCTAATGAGGGGTGACGACGTGAAAACCAGCCCGTATAAGAAGGGTAGGCGCTTCGAGTACCTGGTCAGAGACGAGCTTATGAAACTGGGTCTCATAGTCTTCAGGGCAGCGAAGAGCAGCGGCAGGCCCCGCGACGCCAAGCACCTCTACCCACCCGTCGACCTCATAGCGTTCACAAGGGACGGAAGGGCGGCCTTCATCGAGTGCAAGGCCACGAGGCGCGCCAGGGTTAGGCTGGACGGCGTGGAGAGACTGCCGGGACCGTACTTCGTCATCACGCCTGAGAACCTGGAGTCCGTGCTGGAGAGGGTGAGAGAGTGGATGAGCGGAAAATGACCATCGGCTTGATCATGCTTGCAGCCCTCGCTTCGCTCTACGTGGCAGTATCCACCCTCGCGGTTCTCCAGGCGATGCAGCGGAACTTCGAGACCATCAGGAAGAGCCCCCTCTCGGTGGAAACCGTCACAACCACATTCGCGACCGCGTACTCCATAATAATATGGATCCTGTTTCTGCTGCTCTTCGCCCTGGTCATTTGCCTCCTGCTCGCACTCTTTGAGCCGGATCCTGTGACAGCGCACGCGCTAGACACGGCTTGGATCCGAAGGTGATGGAAGAGAGCGTGGACGCCATCCTACCCGAGTACGCCCTCTCGTGAGACAAACATTCATATAAGCTCTCTCCCCTCTGTCTCGCGATGCCGAGCAGGAGGAGAGCTGGACACCCTAGGACGGCGAGCGAGCGTCTCGCCCTGTGGGACGCGAAGATGGACGGTGACATCTACGCTCGCACCCTCCAGAAGCTCAAGCCCCTAGCCAAAGAAGGGGAAGCCACGTACCAGGCGGAGTTCGACAGGCTGCTGGCGATCGTGAAGCGCATCCTCGAGGGCACTCCGGAACACAGCAGCGTTCAGGCGTACATGTGGTACGCGGAGAAGCTATGGTCCCTAACCCAGCGCTTTTCGGGACCTGCTCTCCAGAAGGAGGCTGATGCCTTGTACTTGTGGCACCTAGCGAGGGGCAGGGACGACGTGGCGCTGAGGGCGATAGCCAGGGCGCTGGGCGTGGAGATCTCCCCGTTGGAAGACATAATAGACACCGTGCTGGCACCTAGGCTGATGAAGATCATAGCCCAAGGGACGGTTACGGCGGACGGCTCGGAGCAGGTTCTAGTCGAGTACTCGGGTCTAGCCACGGTCAGCGGCTACGTAGACCTCAGCAGCATGGATGAGGGGGACGGGGTGGTGATCAGGGTGTACACGAAGATCAGACCGGACGGGGAGTGGAAGCTCTACGACGAGGGCAGGTTCTACGGCAAGCAGGCCTACCCCGCGCTCCACATACTCCCCCGCGTGACCGGCTACGCGTACAAGGTCACGCTACAGCAGACGAGTGGAACCTACAAGTCGTTCGACTACCTGTTCGTCAAGGGCGCGTAGCGCAACAAATAATAGCCCAGATCCCCGTAGAGACTACGGGAACATATGGCTCCGGACTTCCCAAGGGTAAAGGCTGAGATTGACCCGTCAACCGTGTGGACCTACCCCAATAGGACGCTCACGAGTCTCGCTGGGCAGCCTAGAATAGATTTGCTAGGTAGCGACCAATCTCTCGCTGACATTGGTTACACTAGCGCGCGTGCGGCTAAGCTGGACAACCTGGACAGGCTGCCCAGTATGGAGGCCTTCGACACACCGATAGAGGGCACTGTGACGATGGACGGCACCGAGGTGACCGTCGTCCTGGACGAGATAGCTGGGAACCCGACGAGGCACCTAGAGGGCTGGATCGACCTGAGCCCGATGCAGTCGGGCGACACCGTTGTCATCAGGATGTACGTGAAGCTCACACCGACGGGCGACTACGTGAAGTACGCGGAGGAGACGTACACGGACGCGCAGCCGCTCCCAGCCCTGCACATCGTCACGCTGCCCGCTAGGTACGGTATCAAGCTGACGATGCAGCAGACCGCTGGCACCTACCGCACGTTCAGCTACCAGTTCTATAGGAAGAGGGTAGCGTAAGCTAACCGTAGTGTCTGGCGATGTCAGAAAGCTACATCCAGCTGCCGCCGGATTCGACAGGCAAGAAGGCTAGGGCCATTTATCGATCCGACTTAGGCAGCTACGAAGAAGTATCAGCATCAAAGGACATCGAGACGGAGAATCCGGTTTACGCTGTTGCGGTCAGCGCGAGCGCTGTAGCAGCCAACAAGCACCACATTTCGTTATGGAACGGCTCGACCAGCTACATCCGTATCCTGAAGGTCATCGTGGCGATGCACACGACGGCAGCCGTCACAGGTTTCACTATGCAGTTCATTATGCAGCGCGCCAGCGCGGTCAGCGGCGGAACCGCTTTAACGATCGTCAAGCTGGATCCGCGCGACCCAGCCCCGCCCTCCGACATCAGGGCTGCAACCGGCGCGACCGTGACCCTCAAGGAGGCGCCTATAGCGATATTCACGCTCAACCCCGAGGAGACGGGGGCAGCCCCCTTCATAGTCTTCGCGCCCCCCAAGCCTATAGTCATAGCGCCAAACGAGGGCATAACGATACAGCAGTACGCGACGGCGGGCGCAGGCTTGTTCAACGCGGTCATCTACTTCTCCGTGGAGGTGATCAAGCCGTGATCCGAGCGAAGGTGATCGACCTCCCAAAGGAGGGCTTGACTGCGGAGAAGCTCGAAGCGATCATAAACGCGTTCATCGAAGCCGAGAGTCCCGACGAGATAATCCACTTGGACTTCAACTCCGAATTCGGTTACCTCATCATCGTCTACAGGAGGGGCTAGTATGCGAGTCGCCGAGAAGCACTTCTGGCTCAGCGGGGTCTGGAAACCGCCAGCAATAGAGACGATAACAGCGAACAGCTATCCGATGCAGTACCTCCCGCTCCCGCTGAGGGCGATGGAGCTTGTCAGCAAAGTCGAGAACGCGACGATCATACTCGCAACCTTGGACTACCCTCTCAAGCTGATCAAAAAAGGCAAAGCGCAGGAGCTGCGCAGCAAATTCCAAGTCTCTTAGCTGGGGACTAGTTACTTGAATTTTTCAAGTTCGGAAAACTAACTAGGTAAAAAGATTTTTTTAACCAGTCTTCCCAGCGCGCGCGCGCCGCGCGCCTTCTCCTCACCGCAGTGGCACGGGTAGCTCTCGAAGGTGCACGGGAAGCGCTCAAGGAGGCACGGGAAGCGCTCGAAGTAGCACCCAGGCGGGACCCACCTGCGCGCGCGGGATGGTCGCCTGCGCACCCT
>Ga0326760_1000326_pt1 | contig 27201 bp, 37 predicted proteins | sample GCREP_S_FD_207668 | JGI IMG/M metagenome (GOLD analysis project Ga0326760, IMG submission 207668) | Hot spring sediment microbial communities from Geyser Creek Basin, Yellowstone National Park, WY, United States - GCR.EP_S | ecosystem: Environmental > Aquatic > Thermal springs > Near-boiling... | reverse complement strand
CCATCGGCTGGGAGCAGTACGACCTCGTCGTGAGGAAGGAGGTTTTAGACAAGGCGCTGGAGATTGCGGAGGAGGCTCTGCGCAACCTGCCCCCCGGCTACCGGAGGTACGAATGGTCAGGCAAGGTAAAGCACCTGGCTGACTAGCTCTCAGCGACTTAAACGCAGTTCTAGAGAGGAGGCTCACCAGCCCGCCTCCCCGAGCCACCTCGCCATGGCCTCTGCGAGCTCGAGCCCGGCGCGGGGGCGGCGACAGACGCTGACCAGGCCTACCAAGGGCCGCCGCTCGGCGCTGGTATCCGCCACCTCGTCACAAGGCTACGCATACACAGCCCCCTCTCCGCCGCCACGAGAAGCCTCTGCACGAGGGGCGGCGACTCCGCTCCCCAACGGCCTAAGCTCGCCGAGAGCGTCGCCTAAGAGACAGCCGGACGCCTTCACTTCACGGCGGCGCCACGCCGTCGGCGCCGGCCTATCCTCTCTGATATTCGTCGTCGCGTTCTGCCATGTCGCTATGTACTTTCAGTACATAAGATTTATGAAGCCTCCCTCGGAACGTAACGTGTCTATCTCCTCCCCGGGCGCTAGAACAGCGACTGGGAGAACTGAGACGAAAAGGCTGGTGTTATTGTTGTTGCCGGCGTTAGGCGTTTCTGAGAGAATCAGAAGATTTATCAAGCCGATAGACCCAGCAGCAAAGGACTCAATTAGGATATGAGGAGGTATATAAAGCATTTTTTGTTCTTTTTGTTTTTGTTGGTTCTTGTGTTTTTGGCTTGGTCTTTTCTCGCCGCGCTGTGGGCTTGCCGTATTGGGGGTGACATCGTCTGTTTCGGCGGCGTTGCTGAGGTAACCGGCTCTGTGTGGGAGCCGTGCAACTACACCGGCGCCGTGGAGATAGTCGACGGGCCGCCCGTCGAGTGGGAGCGCGGCGGCTTTGTATGCGTCGCGGCTGGGCGCGCAAGCGGGAAGACATACGCCGTATTTATAAGAGAGGCTGTTGCAGGCGAACCCACCGGTGACCCGTTTAAAAGCGAAATAGAAAACGACCTCTGTTACTGCGCCAAAAAGAGGATAGTGCCCTGCAAAATTGCCAAACCCCTTATAGCGTATACACGCGTCGGTATCCTCGTGGTGGACGTGGAAGAAGGCGTGGGCTACCTCTCCATCGGCTACAGGTTTACATCCCTCCCGCTACATCTCAACCACAGTAGCTTCATCTTCAGCGACGGCGTGTATCTCGTAGACGGCTTAGTGGCTGAAATGGGCGCCAAGCGGGAGATAATGGGCCCCCTCCTTGAGGGGTGTGCATACCGCGTCAAAGTCAAGCTGGAGCCGGAGAAGCTCACAATCAGCCAACCTCTATACAACGCCACCACAAGAGCCGTCAGAGTAGGATGACGCGCACTCCCCAGCGTACACCTACCGAATACTGCACCCCTCTAGACAATAGTTGCTCCTACCGGCTGAACATATGTTAAGGTCTCTAACGAAGTTTTCAACAAGATATTTTTTGTCTATCGCAGTGATATTTGTCTTTATTGTTGTAGATTCTTTTTTGCGTTTTTCTGCATTGTTCCCTCCTCGCGATAGCTTGATAGATTTTCGCATTTTAGCTTTCAACCTTGTCTTACTTGTCTTCAGCTCCCCTCCGTTGTTGTCTTTGCTCTTGTTGCGCCGCCCGAACTTCTGGCGCGTACTCCTCCACGCGGCGTGCGTCTTCTACATACTCGTCGTACTGCCTCTGATGCTGAACTACTCGCCCCCGCTCCTGTTGGTGGTTTCCGGCGCCGCCCTTGTCGCCGGGTTGCTGGAGGCGACGGCGGCGGATTGGTGGGCGAGACTAGTCTACTACGCCGTGCTTCTGTTTTGGCTTTTCCTCGTAGTTGCGCCTCTCGTAGTTGCATTCCTCCCGTAGCCCTCCGCCGTCAACCATCGTATAGGCATCTGTCGTCGGTGCACCACTCCCGCTGAGACTGCTGTGCTGAGGAGCCCCAGCCTCTGCGGCGGCTCAAAGATGGGGTGGTTGTCCTAATCTTTCCTGCGTCCGCCGTCCACCTCTTCGAGGCTGTTAAGACCTCCTCCACGGCCTTTGACAAGCTTGACTCTCTCGGAGACCAGCGCCGCCGTGAAGCACAATGTACATCTGCAAGGATGTGGTCATGTTCCAATTCCGAACGACGTTCGTCCTCGGCAACGTTTACTGTGGCGTTTACCTCGGGACGTGCAGATACGGGTAGCTCACCTGAACAAGACTCGAATCGCCGCGGCGTTTCCCCTCCTTAGAGCCTTCTCTGCCTCAATGGCGGAGCTTATGCCGGCCCCCTCGACCTCCGCGCGTCTGCGGCTACTCATGTGGGCATCTAGTCCAGCCCCGCCTTCGGCGGCTTCCACTTCGCGCTCTACGGACCTTCTCTATCCCGTCTCTTAGCGCTCTGCCGCCATCCTAGGACTCGACAGGGCCTAGCAGGATGACTTCTACTTCGTCGTTTTCGTCGTATCCCTCGCGGTTTTCCGGCACTATCAACAGCCCGTTTCCCTTGGTGAGTGTGGACAATATGCCGCTGCCCGTGACGGCGAGGGGCTCGGCGTAGAGCTTATCGCCCTGTCTGTACACCCTCACCCTGACGTAACTTCTCACGTTGATCGGCGTCGTCACTCTTCTCGTCAAGATGGCCTTGACCGTCGGGAGGGGCTCCTCCTTTGCGCCTACCATCTTGTGGATGGCCGGCTTCGCAAACACCTCGAACCCCACGATGGACGCCACGGGGAAGCCGGAAAGCATGACGACGGGCTTGCCTCCCACCACGGCGGCGCTGTTGGGCCTGCCGGGCCTTGCCGCTATGCCGTGGATGAGCACCTCGGGGCCTAGGCGCGAGACCGCCTTCACCACGTGGTCAGGCTCGCCGACAGACACCCCGCCCGTGGTTAACACGATGTCGAAGCGCCTCACCGCGTCGGACACAGCCCTGTATATGGCCTCCTCGTCGTCTGGAACTATGCCGAGGTAATGCGCCTCCACGCCGAGGTCCCGTAGAAGCGCGGTGATCACGTGGCGGGTGCTGTTGATGATCTTGCCAGGAGGCGGAGGTGTCTCGCCGAGCTCCACGAGCTCGTTCCCAGTTGAGATAAGCCCGGCGGCTACTTTATAGACCGGGATCTCCCTCACGCCGATGGAGGCAAGGACGCCGACGTCCCACGGCTTGATCCTGCGGCCCTGCCTCAACACTACCTCGCCTGCGGCGACGTCCTCGCCGCGCCTAGATACGTAGTAGAACTGGGGGACGGACTTGTAGACCTCTATGTATTCGCCGCGCCTCGCCGCCTCCTCGTAGGGAACAACCGCGTCTGCCCCTGCCGGCAACGGGGCGCCCGTGGCGACCTCCACCGCCTCGCCGCGGCTCACGGCGCCGCCGAACTCGGCCCCCGGCAACGCCTTGCCTACGACGCGGAGCATTATGGGGTTGGTCCGCGACGCGCCCAAGGTGTCAACAGACCGCACGGCGTAGCCGTCAAAGGCCGCTCTGTCGAAGGGAGGCACATCGACGGGAGACACCACGTCTCTAGCCGCGTAGAGCCCCACGGCCTGCGGCGTCGGCACAGAGACTTCGGAGGGGGTGTGGGCCACCGCGGCGATGAACGCCCTCTGGGCCTCCGGGATCGGCGTGAGGGTCTTGAAACCCTTCACGGAGATGCGGGCGCCTCGCATTTAAATACGTTGAATGGATTTGCCGTGGATCCTAAACTGCTTGAAGCTAGGTACCAGCGGGCGGTGTTCCGCGGCGGCGAGGAGACCATCCGCGGCGATTTCCAGCTGAGATACGGCGAGGCTTGGGAGGAGCTGTGGAGGGCGTCCTACGACGCCGGCGAGGAGGACGTGGAGACGGCCGAGAAGAGCTCAGCCCTGCTGGTGGACTTGGTCAAGTCCAGGATAGACGACGTGGGCACGGCCGCGCTCTATGCGGCTTACGGGCGGAATCTGGCTCTGGAGAGGGAGCTGGAGCTGGGGATGGAGCTACTTGGGCGCCCCGGCGCCCTCGAGAAGCTGTTGAGGTGGGGGCTCGTGATGCATTTTGACGACGACGTGGCGGCGGCGCCGCCGTATCTCGCCAAGTTGCTGATAGAGCTGGGGGAGGCGGCCTCCTTCTGCAAGCCGAATCCACGGGAGGAGCTTGAGGCCTACTCACGCGACGGCGCCACCATGGCGTATCTGGAGGCGTTGCTCACCGAGGAGCTGGACGCTGAGCTACACAGCGCCTTCTACGGGGACCCGCCGAGGGAGCTGAGAATTGGGCGGGTTGCCATCTATCAACAAGACGTCGGCCTCGTGGTGTCGCCCGTCTACTCCGCAGACGAGGTGCTAGACGCCATGTTGCAGGTGAAGGAGAGAAGAGCCGACGCCTTGGCCAAGGCGCTTTCTCTACACGGAGAGTACGAGTTCAGCGCTGAGCATCGATGCGGCCTCCACTACCTCTCCGTTGACGGCTCGGCGGAGAAAAGCGGCGTGGTGGCCGTATGTCCCTGGCTCTCCTACTCGCGCAGGCTCTGGCGGAGGATGCACAACACGGTGCTGGTGGTGGAGGGGCAGAGGCCGCCCAACTTCCCGAGGTTTAGGTTCGGCGTTGTGTTTATAAAAGGCGGCGAGGCGGAGGCAGTTAGGCCGGCGTCTTCCTCCAAGCTGTTTGACTACATAGTCGATGTGTTATACAGCGTCGGGTTCTCGGTGTCAGAACTTTAGGTAGGTCCCGTTCTCCAGCTCCCGGCCCCGCGCCTCCAGATGCCTCAGGAGGGTTGAAGACGCAACGGCCTTGGCCTCCCCCTCCTCGATCAGATACAAGGCGTAGTACTCCCTCGGGTCTCTGTAGTAGGTGTACACGTGGGCGGTCAAGCTGGGCAACTCCAAGACAGCTACGTTAAGCGCCGTCTTCACGTACCGCAACGAGTCTTCAAACGCCCTCTGCGGCGCCTCCCACCTCCTGGCGAGGAACAGCGCCAGCACGTAGCTGTCAGTATAGACGGAGGGATCCACGCCCACCTCCGCCGCCATGGCTTTTTTATCCACGGAGCCGTTGTGGGCGACGAAGAGGATACGGCCGTCTGGGGTGTAGACCATGTAGGGATGGGCGTGGGCCGGCCCGAGGGGCTCGCCGGGAGACGCCGCCCTCGCATGCGCCAGCACGGCCTCTCTCAGGGGAACCGCCGTTGGGTCCTCCCAGGCGGGGATGCCCGACTTGTAATGCATAAATCCGGCTCTTGACGCCGCGGCGAAGCCCCAGCCGTCGCCGTGTTGCTTCTTTTCGCTTGGCATGTAGGGGTCGTGGCGTGCGGCCAGCTTGAGGGCGTGGGATAAATCTATAGGTCCTTTAGAAATATATAGTCTACACACTAGGCGCGGGGAGGAGTCGCCTTTGTGTGGGACTTGGCCACTATTAGGGTTGTGGTTGACCTTATCCCGTCGATCTTCCTCACCTTCTCCCTCACCACGCTCCTTATCTTGTCTATGTCGGGGGCTTCTATCTTGATCACTATGTCGTAGGGCCCGTAGACGAAGTAGACCGCCTTCACCTCGGGTATCGCAGCCAGTTGCTCCATGATCTTATCCTCAGACCCTATGTCGATGTTGAGAAACACCACGGCTTCCATAACTTTCTAGATATGGCAAGTTATTAAAGTTTATCTACCTCTCGACTCCAAGTACCTGCGGATCACCACCGCGGTGGAGAGATCCACCCGATGCCTCTCGCTGAGACCTGTGTCTGTGTCTGTAAATTCCACAACGTACTCCGCCCCCTCTCCCTCGCCTTTGTAGACCTTAATCAACGTGTTTGGCTTGCACATAGCCGTGAGGGAGGTGGGGCTCTTTTCCACTACGGAGCAGTCCACATATCTAAACGCCTTTGCCTCGGCCGGGGTTCTGCTTATGGGCCCCATGGGGGTTTCTTCGTAGTAATACATTTTTCTCCGCCTGCTCACGTCCCAATACTCGGGCCCCTATAAAAATTTGTCTCAAGCGGGAGACGCCGGGGGCATCACGCGCCTCCTCCAGTCGTCAATAATCTCGAGGACCATCAGGGTCTCGGTCCTCTGTATGTCGGGGTTAGATGCGAGGTACGCGACCAAGAAAGTGGAAAGTTGCTTTACGTCTCTGGCCCAGACCTTAAACAGCAGGTCGTAGGGGCCTGTGATTATGTACGCCTCCTCAACAAAGGGCATCCCCCTCTCCCCGTTGCAGTCTGCCAGCACCTTCTCTGCCACCTCCTGTTGAAGCGGCTTGGCCTCCTTTGCGGCGGCGCCCCTCCGGACGCTGACGAGCACGAAGGCGAGCAACCTATACCCCAGGGCGAAGGGGTTGGGCACGGCCTTGTATCCCATGATAACGCCCTCGTGCTCAAGCCTCTTGATACGCGCGGCGATTGTGGTCTTGGGCCTGCCCAGCTCTTCGCTGAGCTCCTGCAGAGTCTTTCTACCGTCTGCCTGCAGCAACACAACAAGCCTCCGGTCCACCTCGTCCATACGCCAGATTTTTCACCTCAATATATAGCTTAACCCCGCGGGCACAAAGAGGCCGGCCGCCCCATCCACCACGCCGTGTGCCACAGGCAAAAATTTATATTCTACGAGATGTTGTCCCCGTCAATGGCAGAGAAGCAGAAGGCCGTCGCTAAGCAGGAAAAGGTGGCGATCTCCAAGCGCGATCCGTGGGCGTTGAAGAAGTGGTTCAGCGTCCACGCGCCTTCTTACCTCGGCGGGGTTTTCATAGCCGAGGTCCCCGCCTCCGGGGCTCAGATGCTGTTGATGCGGACGCTTGAGGTTTCTCTCTACGACCTCACAAAAGACATCTCGCACCTCCCGATAAAGCTACGTTTCCAGATCCACCGGGTAGACGGGTTGCGGGCCTCCACCAGGTTTAAGGGGTTGGAACTCACCCGCGACTACCTGAGATCCCTCGTGAGGAGGGGCACCAGCAAAGTCGCCGCCGTGACGGAGGTCAAGACAAAAGACGGCTGGGTCATGAGAATCGCCGTCTTGGCCGTGACCACTCACCGAATTGGATCTGCGCAGAAGTCGGCCATGAGGAAGAGGATGATAGATGCCCTCGTGAAGAAGGCGGCTGAGATGGATATAGCCCAGTTCCTAAAGGAGGCGCTGGAGGGGACCCTGGCAGCAGACCTCTTTGTGGCAGGCAAGAAGGTGGCCCCGCTCAGGAAGGTGGAGCTGGCTAAAATAAAGGTGTTGAGGTACCCGCCCGAGGAGGAGCAGGTCGCGGTGAAGGAGATCGCGGCGGAGGCCGCAGCCTCTTAACGCCCCTTTGTGCTTTGTATATATCTGTACACCGTGTCGTGTTTCTTCCCCTCTATTAACATCTCCACCGCGCGTTTAGAGATCTCCACGTTCTCCAGCTTGCCTAGGATCGCCACGTAGCTGTCCCCGACTACCATGTCCACCTCGGCCAGCTGTTCAATGGTGTGACGTGCCCTACCCCCCTCCCCAATTATCCGCCCCAGAATACGCCGTAGGTGGTTGGGCTTGTCCGTATACTCCTTCAGATTAATCACGGCCAGGACGTAGTCCTCGTTCTCCAGTTGCAGGGCCCGGTCTGGGGCGAAGCCCAGCGCCACGGCTTTGGCCATGTCCTTGAGCTTCAACACTGCGTCTACCGTGGCGTCGGGCCCCGGGGTGATTTTTATGTACAGCTCCTTCTCGTCCAGCTCCACCTTAGCGCCGTACCGCCCATCGGTCGCCTCCACGAACTCCTTGGCGGCCTTCAGCCGCTTCCTCTCTATGGGTTCCAGGATCGTGCCGCGCAGATACTCCGAAGCCACGGCTCTTAGGGATAAGGGATTTATATTTATGTGGATAGAGTCCTGTGGGGCGTTTCAGGACTGAGAGAGACAGCGACTACTTCAAGGTGTTAGACGACGCCATAAACGCGTATACGTGGGCCGCCGTCGTGAAGTTGCAGGAGAGGAAGGTGGTGGAGGAGGTGCTGGGCCCCGTGGGGCAGGGCAAGGAGGCTAAGCTGGTCTTGGCCAGGAGGGGCGACGGGACCTACGCCGTGTTGAAGATCTTCTACCCCGTGCCGGTGAGGTTTGTGAAGAGTAGGTACAGCTACCTCCTGGGCGATCCTAGGTTTAGGGGGCTGAAGATAAGCGACCAGTTGCACCTTGTGGAGACCTGGTGCAGGAAGGAATTCGGCAACCTCTCACGCGCCTACTCCGCCGGCGTCCGCGTGCCGAGGCCCTACGGCTTCTACCGCAACGTGCTCGTAATGCAGTTCATCGGCGTAGACAGAAATCCCGCCCCCCTTCTGGCTGAGGTAGGGCTTGAAGGCATAGACGACGTAGATCACGTGTTCTACGAGGTGGTGAAAAACTTGGAGAAGACTTATGTCGCGGCTGGGTTGGTGCACGGCGATTTAAGTCCATTCAACGTCCTGTATGACGGCGAAAACCCCTGGTTTATTGACTGGGGCTCCGCCGTGAGGCGGGGCCACCCGAAGGAGCTGGAGTACCTTAGACGCGACGTGGAGCGGGTGCTGGAGTTTTTCGGCAACCCCCTCCCGCCTCATGAGTTGTTTAAGAGGTTGGTGGAGAGGGGGGCTTGGCGTGGTCGTGTAGACGTGGATGACGAGGGGTGGCTACTGGTAGGCGGCCGCCGCCTCTTGGAATAGTTGCATGCCTTTGCGAAACGCCGCCTGGTTTCTCTCGTCAAGGCTAGGCGGCATGGGCAGGCCGAGTAGCTGGGAGACGAAGCCGAGCATCACGGAGTTCTCATAGAGAGCCGAGCCGAGCCCCAGCGCCGCTTCGTAACACGGCACTATATACGTCTTCGGCCAGCTCTTTCTGATGGCGTCTACCACTTCGCCGAGTTCATACCACCGGCCGGGGGGCTGTATTCAACACCTCCATAAGCACAGATGCTGTGTCCATAGCCGTGATTTGCGAGGTATATAAAAACCACAAAGCATATATAGGGCCATGTAGCTGCTTCTATGTTTCTCCGCGAAGTTCTCCAGATGGCGCAGAGGTTCGGCGCCTTCACGGCGGCTCAGGCCGCCGTGTATCTAGGACTGCCGCTTGACGAGGCCGCGCGGCGGCTAGACGCTGGCCGATGTTGGTTGTCGTCTGCAATTCCGCATGTCGGCTAAGCTCGGCGCCTCGGCTCAATACCGGCTAACGCATGGCGATGTCGAGAAGACAGCGAGACGATTAATAGAAAGAAAAAAGAGGGTTTCTCTTTAGGATCTTTTCGGCTGTTTCTCTTTGTCTCGGCGTGCCGTTCTTCGCCTTATCGGCGAGGTACAGCGCTATGGCTTTTCTGACGGCCTTGTCCCTCTCCGCCAGCCTCAAGAGATCGGCCGTGGCGATGTACACCACGTAGTTGGCGTTAGACCTCACAACGTTTGGCCTAAGCCCAGCCGACTCAAGTCTCCCGGCTACGGCGAGTGCTTTTTCTAGGTCGCGGGTGAAGTATTTAGCAACGAGGGAGCCGCCTCTGTTACTCACCAGTTCGAGATACATCACGATACCTGCCACAACCACTGCCCCTCTCCTCTGCCTGCCCGCCTGTGAGAACTCTGTAGGGACTTCGCCGTTGTTACGCCCATACGTCTCTCTAAGGACGTCTATACTCCTCTTCTCAGCCTTCAGCTTGTAGGCGGCCCTAAAGCTGTCGTCGGTGGCCAGCTTTATGTAGATCCACTTGTGGGCCCTCAGCAGATCAAGCAATTCGCCGTATACGCCAGCCGCCTCTTTAAGCTTTACAAACGCCTCTTTGCCAGTGGCGACTAAGGCCTCGTACGTATTTACAACTAAGCCTAGCTTCCAAGGCTCCTTAGCCACAATAACAATCTTGTATTTACTTCGTAACACTTCCCTCCGCTCGGCTTGGCCATCCCCCAGCCACATTGTCAGCAGAGACGCCCACTCCCCGCGCCTAAGGTGGTTCGCGACGAGGTCTACGGCCTCTGCCTTGCTCCACCTCTGCCTCCAGCTCTTCGCTTTTATACGTACTGACACGCTAACCCCCTCGCGTGTCAAGTTGACCGAAGTGACGTATGCGCAGAGCGCTCCGTATCTCACCGTAACCCAGGCAAACACCTGCCAGGGCTGTGTAGTGATCATGAAGGGCCGGCCCTTATTACTGCCTTCGTCGCTTGCCCTCCAGCCCAGCTGGAACAGCTCAAGCCTCTCACGCGGAAGCTTCAACATGTCGGGAAAACGCGCCGAGGCGCTTACGCCGTGAATAGGAATATACGTGGTTTTGCCCAGATGTATCCACGTCCCGTCCGGCGCGTACAGCCTCTTCCCCTCCACCCTGTACGTGCCCTCCGAAACGGCTTTGTGCAGTATCGTCAGCTTAGCCTTTGCCTGCCTCTGCGCCTCCAGCAGAAGCCGTTTCAGCGTGTCTCTGAAGTCGAGGAGTTGTCTCTTCTCCTCTTCCGATAACGGAAACGTCTCGGCGATCTTCTGCGTTGCGTATTCGACGTACAGCATCCAGCCCGGGAAGACCCAGTCCACAGGCCCCCGCAAAACGCCGCGTCTAGAAACCTCCTCAAGCACCTCCTCCAAGGTCGGCGGCTTTTCGGCGGGCCTCAGCGCAAGCTCTAGACGTTCTTTTCTTTCTATGTTTCTATCCATAACACGTTAAATGCCGAGGCGCATGTTGAACTGTCCTATCCATGTCTCTTCTTTTGCTTTGCTATATAAGCCTTCTCTCTACAGGTAAAGACTGGCAGATACAGACCCACAGGTATACCTGCCAGGGGTACCACGTGGAACTGACCGCAGAGGTCGTCCCGCTGGCGAAAAGGAGGCGCCTTAGCCAACGACTGCAGATACTCCCCGCAGGTTTTTCCTCACAGGGGTTATACCTGTGAGCGAATACCTAGGGATGTACTTGCAGGCGAATAAGCCTCTTTTTCCCCATCCTTTGTCTACATTATCGGAGGAGCCCTTCGCCCCAGCCGCGGAGCACGAGGCGGCGCCGGAAGGCCCCATAAAAAGAGAGGAGAAAAAAGAGGTCCCTGAAGCCTCCGGTACACCTCTATCAGTTTTTTCATGATTTTCTCCCTAATCTTTTCAACTTTTTCCTTTGGTATGAAGAAGTTGAGGTTACTGTTGAACTTATCGGCGTAGGACAAGCTCGGCGTGCCGTATCTCATCGGAGGGTACGAGTTGAGCTTTATGTGAATCAGTTCCCGAAGGAGCAGGTATTCAACAACCTCCTCATCGTCGATTAGATACTCATTTAGGTATATGGTAGGCGGAGAACTTGTCAAGTTGGTGAAGGCATCCCTAGTCCTGTACGGCCTCACCACCAACTTGACGTCTTTTACGCCTATGTAGATTTTGTACTTCTCCAATATCTTTTCAACCTTATCCATGAAGCGCTGTGACCAATTAAACGTAATGAACCGTCCTCGTGGTAATTCTCTTTTTCTCCAGTGGGAGAAGAGGTTATTCGGCGATCACCCTCTTGTTTATCACCAACACGCCGCCGGGCTTGAGGTAGCGGAAGCCCCTAAGCGCCTCCACGGCCTCCAGCGCGATTACTAAGTCCGCGCCGCCCTCCTCGACTATTGGGGCGTAGACCTCCCTCCCGAACCTCACGTGGACCTCCACGGATCCCCCACGCTGGCTCATCCCGTGTACCTCGGCGATGCGCACATCGTACCCCTCGGCCAAGGCGGCTTCGCCTATCCACCTCGCAAGCGTTAAAGCCCCCTGGCCCCCGACTCCCACGATTACTATGCTTGTTGCCATAGCTCCAGCCAATGGTCCCTCCTCCCCTCGGGCACGAAGGCGCCGAAGGGACACACCTCCGCGCACATGCCGCAGCCGACATACGGCGCTGGGTCCACGTAGGCCTTCTTGTCAGGTCGCTTGGAGATGGCGCTACACTTGAGGAGGTTGTAGCATATTCCGCAACCTGTACACCTGTCCGGATCCACGCGGTACCTAGGCCACTGGATCCCCGCCCTCCTCGCCTTCCTAGCCGCCATCAGGGTACACGGCCTTCTAGACACCACGACAGCCGGCTTGCCCGCCTTGACCGCCTCCACCGCCTTCTTCACCGTCTCCACAGATCTCTTGATGTCCACCGGGTCTATCACAAAGGTGGGGAGGCCCAAGGCCTCCGTGATCTTCTCCACCGGCACTGCTCTGCTGGGGCTGGGCTGGCCCCCCGTCATGGCGGTATATGCGTTGTCCATAACCACGATGAGGATGGGCACCTGCCTCGTGGCCACGTCGACTAGTTGCGGCAACACGGCGTGGTAAAACGTTGAGTCGCCGACTGTGGCGACCACGAAGTGCCTCCCCGCAATTGAAATGCCGGCGCCTAGCCCCACGGAGGAGCCCATGTGGGTGATCGAGTCCTGCTGGCCCATGTTGATGCCGAGGGAGTAGCAACCTATGTCGCCTGACCACAACGGGTTGAGGCCCGAGGTGGCTAGCCTAAGTATGTAGAAGGTGCCCATGTGGGGGCACCCGGGGCAGAGGGCCGGGGGCCTCGGCGCAGGCTCCACAGGCGGCTTAGGGGGTTGCGGCGGGTCGTAGGGCAGGTCCAGCGCCTTGGCGAGCCCCGCCGCCACCTTGCCTATATCCAACTCGCCGTATTTTGGGAAGTAGCCGTCAAGCTTGCCCTTGGTCGCCACGCCCATGGCCCTTAGCTGAAACTCCACCACTGGGTCGCCCTCCTCCACCACGATTACAGATTTCGCCAACTCCGCCACTTTCCGGGGGACGGGAATCGGCATTCTAAGCTTCACCACGGTGGCGCTGATCCTCAGCCGCCTCAGCGCCTCCTTGACGTAGTTGTAGGCGACTCCGGAGGCAACCACCGCCACATCTCCAGATCCCTCCACTGAGACATACTCGCCGGCCACGTCCCGCATCTTCTCCCACTTCTCCACCAGCTCCTTCCTCCGCTCCCTGGCGTTGGCAGGCACGAGGTTGAACCTCTTCACATCTCTTGTGAATCTGCCCCACTTGGGAGGGGCCGGGGGCTCCAGCTCCACCGGCGCCCTCACGTGGCTCACCCTAGTGACGCTCCTGAGCATAACCGGGTGCTTCAGCCTCTCGCTTAGCTCAAACGCGGCCTTGGCCATTTTGCACGCCTCGGCGGGGTTGCTCGGCTCCAGCACAGGCACGTAGGACTGGAGCCCGTACCACCTGGTGTCTTGCTCGTTCTGTGAGGAGTGCATCCACGGATCGTCTGCTGTTACGATGAGGACGCCGCGCTATGTAGCGGGTCCGCCGCCACGTTTAGCCCCGCGTGTTTCATGGCCGTCAAGGCCCTGGCGCCGGCGAGGGCGGCGCCGTAGGCCAGCTCGAAGGCTGTCTTCTCGTTTGTAGCCCAGTGGACGAAGCGGTCTTTAAACTCCTCCAGAGTCTCCAGGATCTCTGTAGACGGCGTGCCTGGGTAGGCCGTAGCCGCCGCGACGCCGCCGCTTAAGGCGCCGTAGGCTATGGCCTCGTTGCCCAGAAGAAGCAACCGCATGTATACATAATCATATATAGTTTATAAAGTTTTCAATAGATAGAAGACACAAGGCTTAAATACCTGTGCGATATAAGACGGGATGCGGTTTTGCCCCAGAGACGGCACCTTGATGGTGCCCCAGAGGAAAAACAACACAACAGTGTTGAAATGCCCCAAGTGCGGGTATGAGGTGAAGCTCACAGAAAAGGCGAAGGAGGCGTATAGACAGAAGTCGGAGGTCGCCGAGGAGAAGAAAAGAGGCGTAATGGTGGCTGAGGAGAAGAGGATTGAGTACGACAAGGAGGAGATGGAGGAGCTCCGGAGGCAACTCCTCGAAAACCTACAGGAGTCCGAGCGGGAGAGCGACTAGCTCAGCCTGGTTCAGGACCTATCACCGGTCAGTAGCCGTCTCTCATCACGGTTCTTAGGCGTATAAAGATTTAAGGGCGTTAAATAGTAACTACAATGGTTAAATACCTCAAGGCCGAGCTTGTGAGCCTGGTTGAGACGGTGGATTCCTACGGCCAGCTCGTCGGCATAATGCTGATAGGGGCCGAGGAGTGGGGCGACAAGGCGGTGCCCATCATAATAGGGGCGGCCGAGACCCTCTCCATCAAGAAGGGGCTTGGCGAGGTGGAGTTCCCACGTCCCCTAACCCACGACCTCTTCGTAGACGTGCTGGAGGCCCTGGGGGCCGCCGTGGAGAAGATCACAATAGACGCGCTGGTCTCCAACACCTACACCGCCACTGTCTACGTCAAGGACCGGGAGGGGAGGATGCACACCTTCGACTCCAGGCCCAGCGACGCTGTGGCCATCGCAGTGAGGGTAAACGCGCCCATCTACATAGCAGACACCCTGGAGAAACACGCGGAAGACGTGAGGAGGTATATGGCGCCGCCCAGCGGAAAAGTCACAGAGGAGTGACCTAAGCTTTCCCCCGAAGCGCGGCCTCGATTAGCTGGAGGGCCCGCACTATTTCGTCAAGTGTGTTTTTCAGAGTGAGGAGATCCTCCGGCTTCTCTACCACGTACTTCACATGGATATGCCAACGCCCCCCGGCGCATATGTGTCGAATCTCCATGCCCCTGGGGATGTCCACATCGTCGGGCCTCACCGCGTCTATGAAGCCGCAGTCCAGCGGCGTCGCTATTTCAGCCTCTACCTCTTTCATAGATCTGCAGGAAATCCACGTATTTCCCGCTCTCCACATACGTCACCAGGTGGGTGGGAAAAAGCAACGTCTGCCCCACCTCAGCCAGGGCCTCCGCCATTTTCTTCAAGCCGGCCCGTTGGGCCGGAGGCGCCACCACGGCTACAAGCGACCCGCGGGATGTCTCGTGACGCAACGCAACCCAGTCGCTCAGCTTCAGGTAGTGAGAAAGGTAAGGCGGTATCTTGTATACGTAGAAGGGGTTCTGCACAGGCACCACGCCCTCCTTAACCCTCTTCACAACCATGTAGAAAACCTCGGCGAAGTTAGACACATACGTCTCCACGTCTTTATCCACAAACCCCGCCACGTCGGCCTCAAGCCGCGCCGCCACGTCCGCGGGCTTGAAAGCGGGGGAATAGGGCCGCACAGCCTTGTCTAAAACCGCCGTGTGGAAACCCTCGTTAAACACAGCACCCAGCGCCCAGTCCAGGAGCGACACCACCTCCTCCTGCGTCATGGAGGCAATAACCCCGCCGCCCTCCACCTGGCGGCCTGTGACGCCCGGCACCACTGGCAACGTGGAGAGAGAAAGCGCCTTCCTCGCCGGCAGGGACTCCAGAAACGGAAAAACCACAGCGAGCCGCTCATCCCCCTTCAAGATCTCCCGGGGAAACTGGCACCTGTACTCGCAGTAGTCCACACTCCACGCGTAGTGGCCTACATAAAGCGCCTTGTGTATGTGCTCCTCCAGCGGAGACAGCGTCTGGATGATCACCGCGGCGTAGTAGCTCAGCGACGTGAAGTCGGAGCTGTATCTGCTGTCGTCCACGCCCACCTCACCCTCGGTTATGTACATCCCGTCGCACCTAAACCCCACACATACCCCCCTCTGCGGCGGCCAATCCACCACAGACACATGCACCGTCTCCCCCAAGGCCGCCGCCAGCGCATACGCGGCGAGGTACGCATCCACAGACCTCCTGACGTATATCGCCAATGGGTTCTGCTTCAAGTACTCCAGCACCCTGTCGATGTGGTCAATGACGAAATTCCTAAACTGCACGTAAAAACACCAGCCGGATTTTTAAAGGTTAAGTCGCCAGATGCGACAAAGCCTGCGGATTGTAGACAAAATCCTTCGGCAACTTACCAACTCTTTTGTAATACTTCACCAGCCTGTGGATCCTGGACTCGACCAGCTGCAGTCCTCTCCGCGACGCCATGTCCTTCGGGTGCTCCTCCAGGTGCTTCCTTATCCTCAACGCCCTGCGGATCAAGTTAAGCAAGTCCTCCGGGAGCTCCTGCCTAACCCCGTGCTCCTCCAAGATCCTGGTTAGCTTCTTGCCTGTTATCGGCTTAACCAGCGGTATGCCGTATTGATCCCTCAAAATCAAGCCGATCTGAGAAGGCAGGAAACCGCGGCGGGCTAGCTCCACCGCAAGTTGCTCCACCTCGTCCGGCGTATACTGGATCCAGGTGGGCACAGTGGGGTGGGCAGGCCTCACCGAACGCGATCTGCCCTTCTTATCGCGAGATCTATGAGGCACGACGTCAGTAATCCAGCCATTTATAAACTTTAACAGTTTTTAAAGGGCGTAGATATGCCGCCCATGGGCCAGCCGCCGCCGTGGCTTTGGGATCTCCCGCTCATAAATTTATATTCTGTTGATATCATTGGGTTTATGTACGACGTACCCTTCGTGGCTACGCCCGAGGTGGTTGTCCGCAGGATGCTTCAGCTGGCCCGGGTTAGACCCGGGGAGGTGCTGTACGACTTGGGGTCGGGGGATGGGAGGATTGTAATAGCCGCGGCCAAGGAGTTCGGGGCCCGGGCTTTCGGCGTTGAGATCCGGAAGGACCTCTACGAGCAGTCCACGGCCCGCATAAAAGACCTGGGGCTTTCAGACAAGGCGGCGATTATAAACGCCAGCTTCTACGAAGTGCCGCTTACAGACGCCGACGTGGTCACCATGTATCTGCTCACGACGGTTAACGAGAGGCTTAAGCCGAAGCTCGAGAAGGAGCTTAGGCCCGCCACGCGGGTGGTTACGCACGACTTCGAGGTCCCCGGCTGGCGCCCCGTGGTGGTGGAGGAGGTCTACGAGGAGTGGCGAAGCCACAAGCTCTACCTCTACAAGATCCCCGGCAAGGAGATCCCCATCCCCGGCAAGGTGAGGGCAGTCGAGGACAGGTGGCTTGGGCAGGTGGCTCAGCATATAGACGGGGCTACCTCCCTCGAGGAGATAGCCACTAAGCTGGGCGTCACCATTAGGCAGGTGCGGGAGGCTTTGGAGGAGCTGAGGAAGCTCGGCGTGGTGGAGGAGGTGAAGATCATTAAATGAAGGAAGTTATAGAGCTTTACCGGAGGATCGGCGGCTTCCAAGCGCTTCATGCCGCCGAGGCCTACGACGTCCTCAAGGAAGCTGTTGAGCAGGCGGATCTCCGCTTCTTCTCCTTCACCGGCAACCTGGTAGCCACTGGGGTTAGGGAGGTTATCGCAGACGCGCTTAGGAGGAGACTATTCAACGTGGTGGTGACGACAGCCGGCGCGCTGGATCACGACATTGCCAAGGCTATGGGGGCGAGGTACATGGCCGGCTCCTTTGACCTCGACGATGTGGAGCTGGGGGCCCGGGGCCTCCACAGGCTGGGCAACGTGGTGATTAGGAAGGAGGAATACGGACCCTTGGTGGAGAGGTTCATGCTGAGGTTCTGCGAAAGGCTGTGGGGCAGGTCCGTCGCTACCTACGAGCTGGCGGAGGAAATGGGCAGGGAGTTGCCCGAGGACTCCGTATTGGGCGCGGCGGCTAGAGCCGGCGTGAAGATCTTCGTCCCCGGCATAGTAGACGGCGCCGTAGGCACCGCCTTGTTGACATGCAACGACCTCGCCAGGGCCAGGAGGGGCGGGTCCCGGCTTGTGGTAGACGTGTTGAGGGACGAGGAGGCGCTGAGGGAACTTGTACACAGCGGCAAGAAACTGGCGGCCCTCATCGTGGGGGGCGGCATAAGCAAACACCACGTCATCTGGTGGGCCCAGTTCAGGGGCGGTCTAGACTACGCGGTCTACGTCTCGACGGCGGCGGAGTACGACGGCTCCCTCAGTGGGGCAAGGCCTAGGGAGGCGGTTAGCTGGGGCAAGGTGAAGCCCTCTGCAAGAACCGTCTACGTCTTTGCAGACGCCACGCTTGTCCTGCCCATCCTCCTCAAGAGCCTTTGATATGTTTCTGGAGGCGGTCTCCGCAGTGGCGGCTTTTGGCGCCGGCGTTTTATTTGGGATGTGGTGGGTGCCGTATCAGAAGAGGAGGGGCATCACCTCGCGCGACATCTACAAGGGGATAGACGGCGTCCCGCGGGCGGGCGGCTTGATCGCCTTGGTGGCCGCGGCTGTGGGCTACGGCATCATCTCGGCGTCTGTGTGGGCGGCTGTGCCGCTTCTGGTCGTGGCGCTCGCCGTTGGGCTGCTGGGTCTCGTGGACGACCTGCGGGGGGTACACGAATACGCCAGGGTCCTCTTCCCCGTGCTTCTTGCGTTTGTGCTTGCCAGGGCTGTGGACGTCAGGCTCACGATACCTGCGGTGGGCCTCTTCTACGGGGCCACCGGGTGGCTCGCCGTGTTGGCCATACCGGTTATGACAAACGCCTTCAACATGCTGGACCCAGTCAACGGCTTCCTTCCGGCGGCTAACGTGGCGGTGGCCGCCTCGCTCGCCGCCGTGGCGGCCGTGAGGGGGCAGGTAGACGCCGTCTACCTGCTGATGATACACATAGCCGCCTCGCTTGCCCTCCACCTTTACAACAAGTACCCGGCGAAGGCCTTCAACGGAAATGTGGGGAGCTACTTCCTAGGGGCAAGCCTCTCGACGCTGGCCGTGTTGTATGATCTAGTGCCGTATCTCATCCTGGCCGGACTCCCCTTTGTGGTCAACGGCGCGTTAATAATCTTCTCCTCCGGCGGCATAAAGGCTAGGGAGAAGATCGCGAGGCCGACATATCTCAGAGACGGCGTCGTGTATCAAGACTGCTCCTCACCCATCATCTCGCTTGTGAGAGTCGCGGTTTCGGACAGGCCCATGGGGGAATACGACGTATTCAAGACGTTGACTGTAGCGGTGGCGGCGTCTTCGGCCCTCACGGCGGCCCTAGCGTTTTTCCTAGGACTGCTGGATATGCCCATATGAAGAGGGCCCTCCTACTCCTGTTTTCCTCCTACGCCGTCTTGACAGCGCTTTTTGTGATAGCGTTGGCGCTTCTGCCCATCCTAAGGAAGAGGATTGCGGCCGGCTTCGCCGTGGGCGACGTGGCGATTGTCGTTGCGGTTTTTCTATACGGGCTGTTTATATATATTACAGGTCTCTTACTGATACGTGCCAGTTGCAAAGATAGACGTTGAGACCTTGAGGTGCATAGCCGGCGTGTCCCGCTGGGAGCTCTGCATAAGGCTGAAAAACGCGAGGCGGGATCTCGCGGAGCTGGAGGCGAGAGTTGAAAAACTGCTCCAGGCGGCGCCGTGAGGCGGTACTCGGTGGCGGTCCTGGGGGTGGGGGGCGTGGGGAAAACCACCTACGTGTTTAGACTGCTGGGCCTCTCCCTCAAGCCCAGGGCCACGCTGAGGCCCGGCATATACCGCCTCTACCTGAGGGACAAGGAGGTGGACTTCATAGACGTGCCGGGCCAGGTGGCCACAGAGGTTGCCAGAAACTTCGCCAAGGCCTGGACCTTCTATGTGGACCTCATGATATATATGTACGACCTTACGGATCAGTCGTCGCTTTATGCGATTGCGGAGCTACACAGCGCCTTGCTTGACAGAGGCATCACCCCCTACAGGAGGGTGGTGCTGATAGGCAACAAGCGGGACCTCGCGGAGGAGCTGGGGCTCTTCGTCGAGGGGGATGAGATAGCAAACGCCGTCGGCGCCGCCAAGATCTACTACATGTCGGCGCTTAAAGACAATATAGATATTTTGTATAAACCCCTTGAGGAAAATGTATGATACCCCGCGACGACATCGTCGCAGGCATCGCCAACACGCCCCTGGTGGCCCTCCTCTCGGAGCTGGAAGAGGTGAAGCCAAGCCCCAGGCTGAGACCCCTCCTCGACTTCCTCACGGACATAGGTCTCCTACAGAGAAAAGGCGACAAGTACAAAAAGGCCCAGCACCTCCCCAGGCCGTACGACGTATCACCCCTCGCCGAGGTCGTCTCGGATCTTTTCCAACAGGTGGCGTTCCCGTACCTCGTCTCGGGGAGACGCGTCGCCAGGCTCGCCACGGAGCTTCAGAGGGCGCTCTACACATACGCGACGGCGTTTCAAAACATGCGCGTCGTGGTGGCGCAGGAGCTGATGCGCTACGGCGGGTTGACGCTGGTCGCGGGGTGGTTCCCCTGCGGCTTCTCCTCGGAGCTCATGTCCATCGCGGGGAGAGACGTGGTCATCGTGGAGGAGCGGGAGGAGCTGATGGCTCTGGAGATGGACAGGCTCTCCCTCATACCCCTCGCCCCGGCGCCGCTGGGGCAGGAGTTAGCCGCCGCCAGCTTCTACGCCTTCGAAAACCTGCCGCTGAATGAGATAAAGGCAGCGGCGGAGAAATACGGAAAGTTCAACCTAGCCGTGGCCTGCCAGAGAGGCGCCGACTTAAACGCCCTGAGAGAGGTGGCCGAGGAGGTGTTCTACATAAAGCCGAGGGACTCCGTTGTGTCCTTCCTAAACGCAACCCTCCTAGACGCCCTAGGCCTAACCCGCCCCCTAGACGAGGAGAAGGCACTTAAGAAGGCAGAGAAGGAGGAGGTGGGGCCCTTCGACGTCTACATCCTACGGGGAGCAGGCCCCGCCTGAGAGGATTAAGTCCACCGCCTCTCTGAACCCCACCCCGCTCGGCCCCTCCACCACCACGCGGGCCGCCTTCTTAGCCGCCCCAGTGGCGTTCCCCACCGCAATCCCCCAGGCGGTTTTCAACATGCCCACATCCACGTCGCTGTCTCCCACCGCGGCCACCTGGAAGCAGGGAACGCCGAGCCTCTCGCAGAGCCACCTGACGGCCGTCCCCTTGTCCACCCCCGCCGGCCTCACATGTATTGCGTAGCCGCTTGACTCCACCACGTAGTTGCTACCGACTGCCGCCGCAATTCTCCCCACGGCGTCCTCCGCCAGGGGGATATACGCCAGATCGTACTTCCGGCATTTATTCTGGGGGCTCGGCGCCGCGGCGCCCGTGGCCAGCACCGCCTTGTCCACAGCCGCCATATCGCCGCTACACAGCTCGTGGGTCTCGCCGTCGAGGTATATAAGGCAGCCGTTTTCAGCAACCACGTCCCTTATGCCCAGGTACCTGGCTATGGTCAGGGCGAAGTCCAGCCCGTTCGCCGTGGCGAGGACAACGCGCAGACCCGCGTCGCGCGCCCTCCTAAGCGCCAGAAGCGCCTCCGCAGACAGCTCATACGTGTTGCGGCTCAGAGTCAAAGTCCCGTCTAGATCCACCACCAAAACCCTACAGTTCACAAACCGCCAGAAAAACCACGTTTAAATCCTATCAGGCAGGAAATGCTCCACCAGCGGCAAGGCATCCTCCACAGACTCGCCACACCTCACCGGAGCATACCTACTCCGCACAAGGCATCTGGCCAGCTCGGGGTCGCCCAGCACCCTCAAGGCCTCGGGGCCCGCCGCGCGGTCCGCGGGCCTCCACCTCCCCTCCTCCCTCTGCACCTCCACCAAGCCGTAGGCCACCTCGGCGACGCCCGCGGGATACGCCACGACATACAGCGGAGACAAGTCGCACCTCTCAGCCCAGCAGTTTAGCATCGCCAGATGCGGCTCACCGTTGAAAACACCGTAGACTTCAGAAAGCGGGACGAGCTGGACTTCATACGTCGAGTCCCTGGCCTTAATTATGAGCTTTGGAGGCATCAAGGTATCCCGGGCCAAAGTCACGTGGGTCACCACCGCCCTCCCGCCGCGCCGCCCAACGAGCACCGGCATCTTAGCCCTAGGCACAGGAACAGGCGGCCACAACGTAGCTACATACCCAGGGCCGAGCACAGCCCACCCATCCCTAGTAACAATCCGGCTCCAAACCATACCCCACCCATACAGACAATATAAAAATACTGCCATAACAAGAAGAAGGCATGGACGCCGCCGCCGGGATTTTTAGGCGGCCTCTAGCCTGAACCCGGGACCTACGGGTTAACAGCCCGCCGCTCTAACCGGGCTGAGCTACGGCGGCCGCTCTCCACATTGGGTAGACTTTATAAAGTTTTTGCGTATTGTGTTTTATACTTAGCTTTCTTTAGGATTTCACGGGCTGTTTCTGCGTCTTGGAAGTAGTGCTCGGCGAAAGCCTTTTGTGTGCATTATATACCTGTGTTTTTGCTCAGATGTACCGGCCGTGGAAGACCTAGTTTTCATCTTCCGGGGCTAGTAGTATCTTTGCGTATTCTGCGAGGGAGTTTCTTAGGTTTGTGTCTTCGGTTTGGAGGGCTGTGGCGAGTAGCACCTGTGCTAGCACTATTTTCCGGTCTTCTTGTGGTAGCGCGTTTAGGAGGTTGGCTGTGGCGGTGGATATGAGACCTACGGCTTCGTCTACTTTCAGCTCCATGTCGGAAAGTATGTCGATGACCTTCTCCTCGGTTTTATACAGCGTATATATGGTGGTCAGCATCAGGAAGTCTGTGTCTGAAATCTGCAGTCGCTCGGCCCATTCCTGTATTTTCTCAGGTTTTTCCATCATATACATGACGAATTTCTCGAGCTCGTGCCGCGGTAGTTGGAACATCCGCTCAGCGTCTGCGATGAATTTGTCGACCCAGCTCATGGTGTTACAGTACTGTATTTAAATAAGATGTGTATTGAATTAGTGTTTTCTAGGGTGGGGGTTGGGTGGATATACGAAGGTTTTTTCGGCGTCGACTTGCCGGAAGGTGTTGAGGCGGATGTGGTGCTGGTGACGCACCACCACGAGAGACACGTGTCGGGGACCAGGAAGGCGAGGAAGGTGGTGATAAACCCCTTGGAGTACGGCATGGCGACGGATCTAGAGAGGGCTTTGAAATATGCCGAGGTCGTTCTGAGGCGCGCGGGCGCGCCAAGAGACGCGAAGCCTAGGGTGTCCGTAGGCCCCTTCAAGGGGTCCGTCTACAGGTTCACCGCCGGGTGGGTGGACCTTGGGGATTTGTCCGTGCGGGTGATACCGTGCGGTTCCCATACCTGGGGCCACACGTGTTTCGGCGTGGAGAACGCCATATTCGTGGGGGATCTCGACAGCTGGATTGTCAGCGTTCACACCTTTATCAACGTGGTTGCGTCGCTGAAGGGGCTGAAGGGCTACGTGGCGTATACGGGCAACGGCGAGAGGGTGCCCATGGAGGAGTACGCAGAGTCCCTCGAGTCGCGGTTTAAGAAGCTGGCGGAGAGATACCTGGAGTGCGTGGGCGAGAAGACGCCGTATGGAATCGCCCTCTGCGCCCGGGGGCCTGGCGATGTGCTTAGGCTGTCGGTGGAGGGCATCGCCTTCGTGAAGTACATGGCTGAGGGGGGACACGTGAAGATAGTCAGCTCGTCGCCCTACGTGGTCAAGCCAATATAGCTAAGGGCCTCCGCGACGCCGCACCGGAAGAGGTGGCTCGGCGCCTCCGGGTCGTCCGTGGAGCCGAACCCCGGCACGTGGCGGCACCTCCCGGCGAGGAGCTTCGCAACCTCCACCTCTTCGAGAGGTGTCACCACGGCGTACAGCCCCTCGCACCTTAAATAATCCACGTGCCACCTCCTCGCCGCGGGCCTCCTCAGATGCCTATCTACCCGCTTGAGACACGAAGCGCCGCAGGACCCCACGTAGGCGTAGATGCCCTCCCCTATCTTAAACGTCGCCGCGCCGGTGCGAACCACGTGGCTGGAGCATTGGAAGAAGACGAGGTACGCCATTTAAACCCCCGCGCCTTCGACGAGCCGACGGCTGGCGCGGCTCATGGCGTCAGCTTCGGCGGGTGCCGAGGCTCCTCTTGACCTCCTCCACAAGCCGCGGAAGCACCTCCCCCGATCTGCCCCTGAGGAAGAAATCGACTATGGGAGTGATGGCGGACTCCTCCACGTTTACCTCCACCAAGACGGCGCCGTGGTCCTTGGCGATGCGGGGGATATACGCGGCGGGGTACGCAACGCCCGATGTGCCCACCACCAACACCACGTCTGACCTAGACGCGAGCTCCACAGCTCTTTCCCACGCGTCCCGCGGCAGAGGTTCGCCGAACCACACCACGTCGGGCCGAAGCAGTCCGCCGCACCTGGGGCACCTGGGCGGTGCCTCCTCCACGGGCTTGTCTAGCCTATACACGGCGCCGCATTCCACGCACCTAGCCCTCCACAGGGAGCCGTGGAGCTCCACCACGTTTCTGCTACCTGCCCTCTGGTGGAGGCCGTCCACGTTTTGCGTAATGACGGCCTTGACAACGCCGATGGCCTCCAGCTCGGCGACGGCGCGGTGCCCCGGGTTCGGCCCCGCCCTGTACACCAGCTCCTGCCTCCACCGGTACCAGCGCCACACCAGCTCGGGATCCCTTGCGAAGGCCTCGGGAGTCGCCAGCTCCTCCGGCCTGTACCTCTCCCACAGCCCGCCCGCCCCCCGGAAGGTGGGGACCCCGCTCTCGGCCGATATGCCGGCGCCTGTGAAGACTATGCAGTGTCTAGCCGCCGCGACGAAGTCGGCGACATCCATATAAACACCTATGTGGGAGGTTTTAAAGTGATGACCCAGGCGAGGCCGATCTGTGACGCGGCACGACCTCCTCTGAAGGTGAGTTACCTTTTTATAGTGAGCCCGGGGGTGAGGCCATGAGGAAGATCTTGCTGATACTGGCGGCGTTGGCCGCCGTGGTGCTTGCGGCGGCTTGGCAGACGTACACGGTGAAGCTGGCGTCCACCGAGATAAACGCCCTGGCGGTTGGGCCCACGGGCGGGGCGGTCCTCCCCATAAAGGTGACGCTCCTTACGCCGGGAGACGGCAGGTCGTACGTCGCCGGGGTCCCCGAGGCGGGCGAGGGCTTCGGCCCGTCGGCGCAGATCGCCCTCTATGTAGCGGCGCGGTACTCCGGTCGCCCCTACACCAACTACACAGCCTTACTGAGGGTTTTGGCCAGCGACGCCCAGGTCGGAGGCCCCTCAGCCAGCGGCTACATCACGGTGGCGTTGTTCGCCCTCATGAACAACCTCACGCTTAGAGGCGACATGGCCATGACCGGCATCATCCTGCCCGACGGCCTCGTCGGGCCGGTCGGCGGCGTGTCGCAGAAAGTGAGCGCGGCTGCTGAGAAGGGCATAAAGACGGTGCTTGTCCCCATGGGCGAGGCCCCCGGCGGCGTCTCCGGCGTGAGGGTTGTGGAGATCGGGACGTTGGAAGACGCAATATACTACCTAACCGGCTACAGGGTGCAGACGCCTCCGCCGGGCGCCGTGGACGACTCCGCGTTTAGAGACGTGTCGCGCAACCTCTTCAACGCGATATACAGCTACTACAACCAGACCGTCGGCAAGGGGTACGTAAACGCTGCGGTTATTGAGCGGCTGAAGGCCGAGGGCAAGTACTACACGGCGGCGTCTCTGATCTACCAGGGCATTGTGCAGTACTACAAGGAGCGGGCGGCGGCGTCTCGGAGTACCTCCAGAACTCTGTATGACCAGGCCTTGCAGATGGCGAGGGAGGCCGAGGCGCAACTAGCCCAGACGCCGGTTACCATAAACAACGTGGATCTGGTGGTGGCCAGCTACACGCGGATATACGAGGTGTATCTGCAGGCGAACTCCACGTCGCCGGACGCCGGCGCCATGTACGCGCGGGCCGTGACCCTTAGGTCTTGGATTGACGAGACGCGTAAGAGGGCCTACGGCCCTGTCTTAAACGAAAGCACACTGGCCGAGGTGGCGCGGATGTACCTCGACTACGCCAAGGCCATGTACGCATATCTGGAGACCACCTACAGGGTGACGCTAGGGGACTACGCCACTGCTGTGCAGCTGGCGGAGGACCTCTACGGCAAAGGCCTCTACCTGGCCTCCATGGCAAACTCCATTGAGATAATCGCCGAATCCGCCTCGGCCCTCATGGCCTCGGCGCCAGACAAATACCTCGAAGTTGCCAGAAACAGAGCCCTCATCAACATGGGGCGTGCAGCCCAGTGCGGCTACACCAACACGCTCCCGCTGAGCTACCTGCAGTTCGGCGACTACTTCAGCGGCCAGCAGACCGGGAAGCAACAAGCGCTCACCTACTACATAATGGCCTCCACATACTCCACAGCCATGGGAGACGCGGCGTGTACCGCCAAGGGAGGAGTCGTGTATCAAAAACCCAGCCTCTCCCCAGAGACGCCCCCGCCGGCGGGGCACGGAGCCGCCTCCCCGTCGCCAACCAATCCGACGGGGGGAGAGGAAAAAAGCATTTGGATCCCGGTTCTGATCGCCTTGCTTGCCGTGGTGGCTCTGGTTTACGCCTCTAGACGGTGACGACCTCGCGCCTTACGTAACGACTCCTCTTTTTCCTCTTCCCTCTTCCGTTTGGGAGGAGCGCCAGGGCAAAGAAGGCCACGGGCACCAAGTATTCCCAATACGGGGCGTACATATACACCGCGGCGATCAGCCTCTCCGCGGCGTCTCCGTTTACAAGGACGGCGGGTATGGAAAGCAACACAAGCCCAGCGACGGCCAACGCAGTAAGCACCCTGTCTCTCACCCTCCTCAGAGCCAGCGCGGTTATTACAGCCACCACGGTCAAGGCCACGAGCCCGATCATAGGCACGCCGACTGCGCCAGCTTTATGTCTAACAGTTATTATGGGGCGTGTCAATATATTGGCCGACGCCGGGCGCCACGGCGCGGGGGCGGGGAGGCGCCGGGCCGGTGTATTGCTTAAATATGTGCATATTTGCGGTGCTGTGTGGTTCCTACCACTTAACAGGTATGAGGCGGTTGAGGCCATAAAGAAGGCGTACCACACGGCGCAGGAACACGCCAGGAAGATCGGCGGCAGGCTGGAGCCCATACAGCCCAGGCATATATATGGCGATGCCGCCGACAAATTCGGCTACACCCTCCAGCTGGGGAGAATTACCGTGAACCTCCCGCCGGCCTCCGTGGTGGTGCTTTGGGGGTTCTACAACTCAGATGAGTACCTCGACTTCGTCAGGTTTATACAAGACAGCCGCGTCTACGAGTGGTTCGTGGAGCCCATAGCGTACTACCCGGAGCGCGTCGGCGTGTGGCTAGAGGAGCCCCTCATATTTAGAAACGTGATTTATATCGACGTACACACCACCTCCACCGAGGAGGTAGACAGGGCCTACGGCTGGCCCCTGGGCTACTTCATATCGCCGCTCCAACCGCCGCAGGAGGTGAAGCCGCCGAGGCGGCCCAGAGGCGGGGGCGGACCCAGGGGGGAGGGCGGACGAAGGTCTTGATACCGGCAGTCACCTACATCCGCGTCTCTACCGAGGACCAGGACCCGGAAAACCAGAGGGTCTTCCTGGAGAAGTGGGCGTGGGAGCGGGGCATCGAGATCGTCCGCCACTACGTTGA